>Ga0256405_10000526_pt1 | contig 126284 bp, 115 predicted proteins | sample RumenRJG_02DNA_FD_189096 | JGI IMG/M metagenome (GOLD analysis project Ga0256405, IMG submission 189096) | Bovine rumen microbial communities from Lethbridge, Alberta, Canada - RJG_02 | ecosystem: Host-associated > Mammals > Digestive system > Stomach > Rumen | place: Canada: Alberta... | reverse complement strand
GCGTCTATTATACCACAATAAACCGTAATAAACCATACCTAAAATACAAAATATTGACAAAAAAAGACCGCATGCCACAAGGGCTTGCGGATTATTAGTGCTATATTAAACTTCGGAACTCAGGAGATGAGGGGTGTCAATCTTGATGAGAAATGAAAAAGATTGTAAAATAAGATGTTAATTTGTACTATCGGCGGGATGCGTCGCAGCTGAAGGGAAATACCGTAATTATGGACAGGATCGGTTTTGACAACGAGAAATATCAGGAGATACAGTCGGCTCACATCAGAGAGAGGATAGAGAAGTTCGACAAGCTGTATCTGGAGTTTGGAGGGAAGCTCTTCGATGACTACCATGCCTCGAGAGTGCTGCCGGGATTCGAGCCCGACTCCAAGCTGAAGATGCTGTCCAACCTCAAGGACCAGGCGGAGATAGTCTTTGTCATTTCCGCGGATGCCATAGAGCAGAACAAGACCAGAGAGGACCTGGGCATCACATATGATAAGGATGTGCTCAGGCTCGTGGACAATTTCCGCGAGATGGGGTTCTATGTATCATCGGTGGTCATCACCAAGTATACCGGCCAGGCGGCTGCCGACAAGTTCAGGCAGAAGCTTGAGGCTCATAATATCAACAGTTACCTGCACTATGTCATAGACGGCTATCCCGGAGACGTGGAGAAGATAGTCTCGGACGAGGGATACGGCAAGAATGAGTATGTACATACCACGAGACCGCTGGTGGTAGTGACGGCACCGGGACCGGGCTCCGGCAAACTGGCCACCTGTCTTTCGCAGCTCTATCACGAGCACAAGAGAGGCATCACGGCAGGATATGCGAAGTTCGAGACCTTCCCTATCTGGAACCTTCCTCTGAAGCATCCGGTGAACCTGGCATACGAGGCAGCTACCGCAGATCTCAATGATGTGAACATGATAGACCCCTTCCACCTGGAGGCCTACGGAGAGACTACAGTCAACTACAACAGGGACATAGAGGTCTTTCCCGTGCTGCAGGCTATTTTCGAGGAGATAATGGGAGAGTGCCCGTACAAGTCTCCGACAGATATGGGCGTGAACATGGCAGGCTACTGCATAGTGGATGATGAGGTGTGTCAGGAGGCTTCCAGACAGGAGATCATCAGGAGATACTTCAAGGGAGCCTGCGACATGAAGATCGGAGACGTGGGAGCCGAGGTCTTAAGGAAGCTCGAGCTCGTGATGAAGCAGGCGGGAGTGACTACCGAGGACAGGAAGGTGGTCGTGGCAGCGAGAGAGAGGATGGCACAGACCAATACACCCTGTGCCGCGATAGAGCTCTCGGACGGCAGGATTATGACGGGGCGCACCAACGATCTTTTGGGAGCGGTGGCTTCGTGCCTGATCAACTCCTTGAAGCTCAACGCGGGACTTCCGCATCCTCTGCATCTGATCAGCAGGGAGTCGCTGGAGCCCATACAGACACTGAAGACACAGTATCTCGGATCACGCAATCCCAGACTGCATACGGACGAGATGCTCATAGCACTGTCGGTGTCGGCAGCCACAGATCCCAAGGCCAAGCTCACACTGGAGCAGCTTCCATTCCTGAGAGGGTGCGAGGCGCATTCGACCGTGATCATATCACCTGTGGATGCCGCGGTGTTCAGGAAGCTCGGAATACAGATCACCTGCGACCCGCAGTACTCGGTGAGCTGATATATGTCATCACCGGCCGCGGACACTGTCATCATGGCGAACAAAAGACGGAGCACAGAATATGACTTCTGAAGAGATAAAAGAGATAAAGAAGCAGTTCTCGTTTGACAACTGCAGCATAGACCGCATCTGCGGCTGCTATGTGAACAATGAGAAAGAAAAGCAGGCCGTGTCGAAGGATGCCTTCATGAGTCTGTCCGAAGAGGAGGAACACAAGTACTTCGAGATATTCAGAAAGACTCTTACCGGTACATCCGGGAAGAACATACTGGGGCTGGAGTTTCCTCTTGCCGAGGAGGCAGGCGACGGCAGACAGACCTTTCTGCTGAAGCTGCGCGACTCGCATCTGGAGGATGATGAGCTCATCGACAGGTTCTACGATCTGATCATCGAGAACTACGATACGGTGGAGAAATACTACATCATACTCATACATGCGGTCTACGACATACCGGGCATGACGAGCGACATGATGGTGAACGAGGACGCATCCGAAGGGGTATATGACTATATCGCCTGTGCCATATGTCCGGTCAAGCTGGAGAAGGGGACTCTTTCATACGACCCCGATGAGAACAGGATAGCGGAAAAGGTAAGGGACTGGGTAGTGTCGGATCCTGCCCACGGGTTCCTCTTTCCGGCGTTCACGGAGCGGGCTGCCGATATCCACTCCATGCTCTACTACACGAAGAAGAGCGAGGAGATGCAGGAGGAGTTCATAGCGGGTGTCTTTGGAGCAGAGCCTCCCATGAGTGCCGGCGGACAGGCGGACTTCTTCAACACCGTGGTAGAGGAGACTCTCGGAGAAGACAGGACGCTGGGAGATGTCATAGCGATACATGAGAATGTCAGGGTGCAGATCAGGGATCACTCCGACGAGCCCGAGCCCTATCTGATGGATAAGAAGGAGATCCGCGGTGTATTCGAAAGAAGCGGTATACCTGCCGAGACCATGGAGGACTTTGACTGGAGGTTCGACCAGGCTGCCAGGGCAGTGACGGACACGGCTGAGGGCGAGGAAGCACCTCCCATACAGGCTACCAATATCACGGGGATAAAGAAGCTTGATATCAGGACACCCGACATAGTGATAAAGGTCAATCCCGAGAGGGCGGACCTTATAGAGACAAGGCTCATCGACGGCAGGGAGTGTCTTGTGATAACGGTAAACGACAGAGTGGAGATCAACGGCCTGGAGGTACATACGCTCCGCCCGCAGAGACGGTCTTGACCGCAGATCGTGATTTTGTACGGAGATGAGACATGCGTGAGATCGAGTTCAAGATGGAGCTTGAGTATGAGCATATCAAAAGCGGTGCAGAGGTGACAGTGGAGGAGGGATATCTGCAGGACGGTCTGGTCGTCTACTATACCATCATCCCGGCTATCGCGATGTCGGGCAACTTCAAGAGACAGGAAGCCCTGAAGACCAGGACTGGCATTGTGCAGTCTGTCAGACGCGACGAGGGCAGCGGTGCATTTTACGTTACGGTAGGCTTTGAGGAGTAATGGGTACATACGGAGACAAGCTGAAAAACTCAAAATCATATGACGAGACGCTGACACCCATACTCTGCAGGGTGCTTCTGGTATTTGCACTGGCCGTTCCGGTACTGATCGTAGTCACCAGATTAGGACTGTACCGGCTCACGGACCCTGAGCTGATCGCAGCTTCAGCCTTTTTATTTACGGCTACAGTGGTGCCGTACTTCCTGAACGTCAGCAAAATGCCGTCCTATATCGTCAAGTACTATATCGCTTTATCGGTGGTAGTGACGGTAGGGGTGATAGCGCTGATGCCCGGGGCGAATGTGAACATAGCGTATATGCTGGGTATAGCCGTTGCATTGATCTACCTTGATACCAGGCTGATGCTGATCACATCTTTAGTGAGCTATGTGGTCATGCTGGTATCGCTCTTTCTTAAGAGCGCCGGCATCTTCTTTAACGGCGGGATACAAACCTTCAATATGGCGGATACCATGGCCTCTTTCGTTCCGGTCGCTAATGCGGTATCAATAGAGTTCTTCTGTATGCTTCCGATTTTCATCCTTGCCTGCCATCTGGCCAGGAGGCACCTCGTTGCGGAAGAGGATCTCTTCCTGGAGCTGTCTACGGAGGAGGAGAGATACAAGCTTGCATTCGAGGGCTCCAAAGACGTGATCTTTGATTATGTCTACGATACTGCCAGACTGACCTACTTCGGTTCCGTGACAGACAAGGACGACGATAATCACACTGAACATGTGGTCAATCATGCATTCGATGTGCTTGCTGCCGGCAACATGGTCCATCAGGATGATATCCCCAAAGTGATAGACCTGCTCAGCGGCGGGACAGGGGAAGCCATCAGCGTGAGACTGTGCGACAAGGTTCCCGGGGAGTATATCTGGATCAGGATCGAGGGCAGGATAGTAAAGAAGGGCGACAAGAATATCCGTGTAGTGGGTAAGGTCACGGATATTTCCGAGGAGAAGAAACGGGACGACAATCTGCTTGAGAATGCGAAGAAGGACCAGATCACAGGGTTCTTCACCTGGGATATCGGTGAGAAGCTCATCGACAGGCTGGAATTAGCCGGGACGATGAATATGTGCTTCCTGTTTTTCAAGATCTTGAACCTGGATACCATCACCGAGCAGTACGGTACCTTCTTCTCTGATGCCATCATTTCCAGGATAGCGGAGATGACGAGATCACTGCTTCGCGAAGAGGATTATGTATTCAGGATCAATAATGAGACTTTTGCAGCCGTACTGGTGGATGTGGATGAGGAGATGCTTTCCATCATACATGCGAGCCTCGAGCGCTCCCTGGAGCACATCTATACCGGAGGCACCGATTTAGAGGGCATAGATTATATCGTCAGGTATGTAAAGGAAAAGGAGAAGTTCCTCGAACTGGTAGCGGGCGAGAGTACCACTCAGATCGTGTCGGGCAGGAAGACGGGCGATATAGACTACGATGAGGTCAGCTTTACTTTCAATATCCTCGAGCATTCCAAGGAACTGTCCAGCTCGATGATGATGCTCCTGGAGCATATCGGCAGTCGGTTCAATATCATGAGCATACATATCCTGGAAAAGGATGAGGCACCGGGGATAGAGACCTGTCTGTATGACTGGACATCGGCACCCGGTGGCAGCAGATTCAAGGCAGGTGAGCGCAGAGAGAGCGATCTGGCGGATCTGCAGATGGCATATGACATGCTCCGCAGGAACGAGTATATAATCATAGACAACAGCTTCATCGCCAATGTCTCCAACGAGAGCAGGAGCAGGGTGGCGGGAAGCCATACATCCCACTTTATCGTGCCGATCTATTCCGGCGGAGAGATATACGGCGTGGTGGACTATGAGCACCTGAATGTGGACTATGTATGGCCGGAGAGCACCAAAGCTACTCTGATGGAGATGACGAGATGTATGTCCACATATATCCTGAGAGACAGAGCGGACTCTGCCAGCCGTGCCAAGAGTGATTTCCTTACATCCATATCCCACGAGGTCAGGACGCCGCTCAATGCGATATCCGGATTCTCGGAGCTGCTCCTTGCGAAGAATGACATCGATGATGAGACAAGGAAATACACCCAGGGCATCAAGGGCTCGGCAGACAATCTGCTGTCTGTAATCAGCGGTATCCTTGATTTCTCGAAGATAGAGTCGGGTGATGTGGAGATACTGAACGAGAAGTTCAGAGTGACGGAGATGGTCACCAATCTCTACCGCATGGTGATCCTCAGTGTGGAGGAAAAAGGGCTCGAGCTTAATGTCTCCTATGACGGTGATGTGCCTGACGGACTGATAGGTGATGAGCAGAGGATCAAACAGGTGCTCATCAATCTGCTGAGCAATGCCGTGAAGTTCACGCACACCGGTCATGTGGACTTCGTCCTTTCCTTTGAGAGTAATGATGATGAGCTGGGCATACTGCATGCGGATGTGAAGGATACCGGTGTGGGTATCAGAGAGGATGCCATCGAGACGATCTTTGATTCCTTCCAGTATGCCGACAAGACACAGAACAAATCCACAAAGGGTGTGGGTCTTGGCCTTTCCATCAGCCGTAATCTGCTCCACATGATGGGTGGGGATATTTCCTGCGAGTCGGTGTTCGGATCGGGGTCGACCTTCAGTATCAGTATCCCGGTGCAGATATTCGACAGCAAGCCTGCCATATTCGATCCCGATTATGTGGAGAGCACGGATGATGAGCGTTTCCATGTGCCTTTCATCTGTCCTGATGCCAAGATACTGATAGTGGATGACAACAAGGTCAATCTCGAGGTGGCCAAGGGACTTGTAGGGCAGTATCTGCCTGATATCAAGGCTGTCACCTCAGGCGATGAGGCGTTGAACGTATTCTTCAGCGAGCATGATTTCGATCTGATCTTCATGGATCACATGATGCCCAAGATGGACGGTATAGAGTGTGTGAGCCATCTGAGGAAGCTGGACGTAGCGGGTGCCGCCGATGTTCCGGTGGTGGCTCTGACAGCCAATGCCGTGAAGGATGCGAAGAAGTTCTTCCTTTCGTCGGGTATGGATGACTATCTTCCGAAGCCCATCAAGCTGGATGAGCTGGCAGATATCATGAACAGGTGGATACCGGAGAAGTACAAGAAGCCGATAGAGGACGCCGAGTACTACGTCAAGCCTAAACTTATACAGGAGAGCCGAAGCGTCCCGGAGGGAACGGAAAGCGGAGAAGAGACTGCACTCAGGGGAATAGACTATGAGGCGGGTCTGAAGAACGTGATGGGCAGTCCCGAGATCTATAAGGAGCTGCTTGAGACCTTCATGGAAAGTGATTCGCTTGGACAGGCGGAGCAGTTCTACAGGCAGAGGAATCTGGAGGACTACAGGATCACAGTGCATGCCCTGAAGAGTTCCGCAAGATATATAGGAGCAGATGGCCTCTCTGACAAGGCCAGGGAGCTGGAAGAGATGGCGAGGAACGAGGACTGGGCAGGGATCGATGCTGAGCATCCGAACCTCATCCCCATGTATGACGAGGTGGCTGCATCCATAAAAAAATATCTGGGCATAGAGGATGCGGAGTCTGATGACAGTCCGCAGCTCGAAGAGAGCGACATCATAGAGAAGGCTGTGCTTAAGGAGCGTCTCGAGGAGCTGCTGGGGATGCTGAACGATATGGAGTATGATTCAGCGACGGACATAGCATCCAGATTAAAGCATATCAGCTATATCGATGAGACAGTCCAGGATGAGCTTGATGCCGTCATACATCTGATAGACAACTTCGATTTCGAAGAGGCGGAGGAGAGGCTCGCCACGATGATAGCCTGGGGCTTCGGAGGAGATGGATCTGACGAAGGGTAAAACAGAGTATATCGCTGTCGTGGATGTGGTGAAGGCAGCTGCCTGTATAGTGATCTTTCTCGCTCATTGCAATACCATACTCCCGGGAGACTGGGACTGGCTGATAGCCTTCGGACAGGACTTCGGCAACAATATGTTCTTCATGGTGAGCGGGTTTGCACTTGCCCCTTCTGTCGACTCGACTCCCGTGAACAGAGTGCATATCTGGTATCTTAAGAGGCTGGCCCGTATACTTCCGATCACATTCATAGCCTATGCGGTCATGTTCTTTATGGGCTATTATTCTTTTTCCGATCCGGCACAGCTCTTTGTGGTGTTCATCTACCCTACGTTGTACTGGTTCGTATCGGCGATCCTTATCTTTTATCTCATACTGTTCTTCATGGCAAAGCTCGCAGGAAAAAGGGGATGGATGGTGATAAACATCGCTCTTGCAGTACTCTATATCCTGTCCGGGGCCAGGCAGGAGAGGCTCTACCTGATGGGACTCATCTCCATGACAGCGGGGTATATGCTAAGGGAATATATCGGGAGCGGGTATGAGAAGGACAGAGACCGCACAGCGGAGGGGAGAAAGCTTACGGCGGAACTTGTCGCGGCCTGTGTGCTGTATATCGCGGGAGAGGTGACGGATATCCGGTATCTGTCTGCTTTTCTCACTTTTGGCGGTGCGCTGTGGGCAGGGTCCATCATCATGCTGCAGGGATATATACACAATGAAGCCCTGACGGCGTTCTTTGAGGGAAGGGAGCATATGCTTTCCCTGATAAAATTTATCGGGGGCATGGCACTGCCTTTATACATCGTACAATGTCTTTGTGCCGGATACATCGGATATACCATAGGTCAGAAGGTGGCTTTTCCGTTATCATTCCTTGTCAATCTCATCATAGTATGGTCGGCAGGTACGGTACTGTACCTTATCGGCAATATCTCATCCCGGAGGATCGTCGCATGTATCATGCACGAAGCTTCCGGCCGGCGAACAAAACCGAAGCAGGATCAGTGATCATACATATGGCGAAAACATTGACAATATCAGCTGTTGTACTGTATCATAAAATAGTTAGATTTCAAACTATTTCATATCGGAACGGTCGGGTATACAGAGTTTTTTCGGATATTGATGTTATGAACGCTACTTCACTTGTTGAGACTCATGCGTCGCTCAAGGAGCATATATTGTCAAGGTTGAGCAGCTACGGGCTCACCCACAGACAGCCCAGGATAATGTACTATATCGCAAAGCACGAGGGGTGCCGGCAGGGAGATATAGCCAGACACTGTCACGTGGAGACGGCGACTCTCTCCACCGTTCTTTCCAATATGGAGAAGCGTGGGCTCATAGAGAGGAGACGCTCTGATACGGACAGACGTGCCTACAGCATACATTCAAAGGAGGAGGCACGTCCGATATTTGATGAAGTGATCAGGGAGTTCGAGGAGACAGAGAGGATAGCGTTTGAGGGCTTTTCCGAGGAGGAAAAGAAGGAGATGATTGGGTATCTCAAAAGAGTCGAGCAGAATATCAGAGGCTCAAAGGAAAAGAGACTGCAGTAAGGATAGAGGATAAAGATAAAAGATCAATACAAGGAGGTAAGATCAATGAAAAAAAGCAAGAAGCTAACACTGACCAAGGTGTTGCTGATGGTAGGGTTTATTCCCCTGATAGTATCGGGAATAATCATTTGCCTCATTACAGCCAGATCCGTGACAGGACATCTGGAGGAGGCCATTTACGGACAGCTGTATATAGCCTGCGATGGTCTCCGCAAGTACTATCAGTACGATCTCGATACCGGCGCTGAGCTTTCCTACGAGCACGACTATGTCGACATGCTGAAGGATCATGATATCGAGTTGACGCTTTTCAAAGACGACACCAGCTTCATGACCTCAGCACTCAATGAGAAGGGTGAGAGGAACGAGGGTACGAAGATGGATCCCGCGATCTGGGCCGAGGTCAAGGCGGGAAAGAGCGTGAACGCTGATGGTGTTGTGATCGGAGGCAAGCCCTATTATGTGTATTATATGCCGCTGGTAGACGGCAACAAGAATGTGGTAGGTGCTGCCTGGGCAGGACAGCCGGAGGCTGATGTCAGGGCATCAATAAACGGTGTGATATTCACGATGGTGGTTGTCATGATAATAGCCGTGATCATCTTTGGTGCGATCATTGTCTTTGTGGCACGGAGAGTAGTCGGACAGCTGAGCTCGGTGATAAAGAGTGTCGAATCCCTGTCTGACGGAGATCTGTCAGAGAACGAGAGAGTGACGTCGGCAATACGTGAGGTAGATGACATCAGCGGCAATGTCTACGGACTCTCCAATAAGCTCAAGGAAATAGTTGGAGACGTGAAGGATGCCTCCGCTATGTCCGGCAAGCAGGCAAAGGAGCTGGCAGGCACTTCGGAGCAGATCAGCGATACATCCGACAGCGTTTCCAATGCCGTACAGGAGATGGCAAAGGGAGCTACGGATCAGGCAGAGACCGTGCAGCGTGCTACAGAGAATATCAACCTGCTCTCTGATGCGATACAGACAGTGGCGGACAATGCCGAGCAGCTGGCTTCAGCAGCGGCAGAGATGAACGATGCATCCTTGAAGAGTGCCGAGGCACTGCAGGATCTTGCGTCGAATATGGATACCATGGGTGAGGCGGTATCCGGCATATCCGAGACCATGAATGCTACCAACCTTGCCGTACAGAGCGTGAACGAGAAGGTGGACGGCATCACTTCCATAGCATCACAGACCAACCTGCTGGCTCTCAACGCTTCCATAGAGGCTGCAAGGGCAGGAGAGGCAGGAAGAGGCTTCGCCGTGGTGGCAGAGGAGATCGGAAAGCTGGCTACGGAGTCGGCACAGACTGCACAGGAGATCAGGGATGAGATGACCCTGCTTTTGGAGCATGCACAGGATGCATCCAGGAAGACGGACGAGATCTCCGGCATCAAGAGCAACGTGGATCAGGTGCTGAGGGAGACCACGGGCACCATAAACGATCTGATCGCCAATGTGGGATCCACCGTGGACGGCGTGAACACCATATCCGGTCTGACCGAGGAGTGTAATGCATCCAAGGACGAGATAGTGGATGCCATGAGCTCGCTCTCGGCCATATCCGAGGAGAACGCAGCATCCACCCAGCAGACGGGAGCTTCCATGGAGGAGCTCAACGCTACGGTCAACGGACTCGCTTCGGCTGCAGACAGCCTCAACAATGTGGCCAGCAGGCTGGATGACGAGCTCGGATTCTTCAAGATCTGACAACGGCTTATTATCTTATCTTACCTTTATCATGACCCTTTCCCGGAAAGCAGCATCTGCCGTTACGGGAAGGGGTCAATCGTATATTTTGGTGTTGACAAGCAAAGGTGGATTTCATTATAATAACCGAGTGTGTCTGACCCGACACACATAATATGATGCAATCTTCGATGTCAGGCCGTGTAACGGGGAAACCCGCTGTCATCTGAGAGATACATGATACTCTAAAGGATAGGAGGTGTAGGCATGGCAAACATTAAATCCGCTAAGAAGAGGATCCGCACGAGCGAGAAGAGAGCCGAGAGGAACAAGTCTGTTCGCTCGGGTGTGAAGACTTCCATCAGGAAGGTTCGCGAGGCTATCGAGTCCAAGGACAAGACGGCTGCGGGAGAAGCTCTGAAGGCAGCCATCTCGACTATAGAGAAGGCCGGCTCAAAGGGTGTGTATCATAAGGGTAATGTTTCAAGAAAGGTTTCACGTCTGACCAAGGCTGTGAACAAGATGGACTGAAGCATATAGCTGGATGTCACGCGGCGGCCGTTTCCGGTCGTCGCGATTTTTAGTTTGCGCGCCATGGGCGCGCTCTAACGGGTGAATTGACTGATTGGCAATATGTAAGCTGGGGCACCATGTAAGCTGATATAGATGTTTCGACGGCCTTTGTAGGATTTACTTAGCGAGGCGGAGTCTGTCAGGAGCTACCGCGCTTTGCGTTCACCGCAAGGTAGCGACTTGTCTTTAAGACGAACGACGAGCTTAGTAAATCGCTACCGGCCGGAGAAACACTATATCAGCTTACAAAGTGATATCAAGGTGATATAACCGGAATAAACTGAGGGAAAAGGATGGGGATGATAGCTCAGGATCATATAAGGAACTTCTGCATAATAGCACATATCGATCACGGCAAGTCCACCCTGGCAGACAGGATACTGGAGCGCACGGGGCTTCTTACCGAGCGCGAGATGCAGGATCAGGTGCTGGACAATATGGACCTCGAGCGTGAGAGAGGCATCACTATAAAGTCCCAGGCGGTGAGGACCGTATACAAGGCAAAGAACGGAGAAGAGTATATCTTCAATCTGATAGATACCCCCGGCCACGTAGACTTCAATTATGAGGTGTCCAGGTCTCTGGCAGCCTGTGACGGTGCGGTCCTTGTTGTAGACTCTTCACAGGGAGTTGAGGCACAGACACTGGCGAATGTATATCTGGCGATGGATCACGACCTGGATGTATTCCCCGTGCTCAACAAGATCGATCTGCCCTCTGCCGACCCCGACAGGGTAGCCCGGGAGATAGAGGATGTGATAGGTATCGAAGCGCTTGATGCTCCGAGGATATCGGCCAAGTCCGGTATAGGCATAGATGATGTGCTTGAATCCATAGTGGAAAAGATACCTGCTCCTTCAGGGTCTGCGGATGAGCCGCTGAAGTGCCTCATCTTTGACTCACTCTATGATTCCTACAAGGGAGTGATAGTCTTCCTTCGGGTGTTCGACGGCAGCGTGAAGAGCGGCGACAAGGTGAGGTTCATGGCTTCCGGGACGGATGAAGAGGTGGTCGAAGTAGGCTATTTCGGCGCCGGCCGTTTCATACCCTGCGATGAGCTTTCTGCCGGTATGGTCGGCTATATCACGGCATCCATCAAGGATGTGAGGCAGACGAGGGTCGGAGATACGGTGACCTCTGCCGTCACTCCTTGCACTGAGGCTCTGCCGGGATACAAGAAGGTGAATCCCATGGTGTATTGCGGAGTATATCCTGCGGATACGAGGGACTATCCGAATCTGAGAGATGCACTGGAGAAGCTGCAGCTTAACGATGCTTCGCTCACCTTTGAGCCTGAGTCTTCGCTGGCTCTGGGCTTCGGCTTCAGGTGCGGTTTCCTTGGACTGCTTCATCTGGACATAGTGGCAGAGAGACTGGAGAGAGAATACGATCTGGATCTGGTGACTACTGCACCGGGTGTCGTATACAGGGTGTACAAGACCGACGGGGAGATGATAGAGCTCACCAATCCCTCCAATCTGCCCGAGCCCTCTGAGATAGAGCATATGGAGGAGCCCATAGTAGCGGCCGAGATAATGGTTTCCACAGAGTACCTGGGGGCTATCATCAAGCTGTGCCAGGAGAGGCGGGGAGTACAGACTGCCATGGAATATCTTGAGGAGACCAGAGTGCTTCTCAAGTATGATCTGCCGCTTAATGAGATCATATATGACTTCTTCGATGCGCTGAAGTCGAGATCCAGAGGGTATGCGAGCTTCGACTACGAGATGAAGGGCTATGTGAAGTCGGAGCTGGTAAAGCTGGATATCCTTATAAACAAAGAATATGTGGATGCACTCTCGTTCATCGTCTTCAAGGATTCGGCCTATGAGAGAGGCTCGAGGATGTGTGAGAGGCTGAAGGGAGAGATCCCCAGGCATCTGTTCGAGATCCCCATACAGGCAGCCGTGGGCGGCAAGGTCATCGCAAGAGAGACCGTGAAGGCTGTGCGCAAGGACGTGCTGGCCAAGTGCTACGGCGGAGATATATCGAGAAAGAAAAAGCTTCTGGAAAAACAGAAAGAGGGTAAGAAAAAGATGAGACAGATAGGCTCCGTAGAAGTGCCAAAGGAAGCCTTCCTGTCTGTACTCAGGCTCGATGAAGAGTAACGATATTTCTGTCTACGTTCATTTCCCGTTCTGTGTCAGGAAATGTCTCTACTGTGATTTCAATTCTGCTCCCGCATCACGGGAGACCATGAGGGCGTATACGCATGCTCTCCTGACGGAGATCACTGCAAAGAGAAGTCTTTTGCGGGGGAGGAAGCTCTCCTCCGTGTATCTTGGAGGAGGTACACCGAGCCTTATGGATCCCGGTGATATAGCAGCCGTCCTTGGTGCGATCGACTCCATTACCACGATAGGTCATGATACCGAAGTTTCCATGGAGGTGAATCCGGGCACTTTGGGAGGTGAATACTCCAAAGGGGCCGGGGGAGACAGGGTGGCGGCACTTATGAAGGCGGGGGTGAACCGCATGAGCATCGGGCTTCAGTCGGCTGATGAAGGTGAGCTGAAGGCGCTTGGGAGGATACACTCCTTAGATGATTTCATGAGGACCTATGACCTCCTGCAAAGCTGCGGTGTGCCCGAGATCAGCGTGGATATCATGACAGCGATCCCGCATCAGACGGAAGATAGCCTGCAGCGCACTCTGGAGACTGTCACTTCGCTGAAGCCGGGGCATATATCGGCATACTCACTGATCATAGAAGAGGGCACGCCCTTCGGACGTGCCGGGGAGGAGAGTCTGTGCCTTCCGGATGAGGACACCTCCTTTGCTCTGGACAGATACACCGTGAGGTACCTGAAGGATGCAGGCTATGACAGATACGAGATCTCCAATTATGCGCTCATGACACCTGCCGGTGATCACAGATGCAGACATAATCTCGGATACTGGGAAAGGGCGGATTATCTCGGTATCGGGGTATCTGCGGCCTCTCTTGTGGGAGATCACAGGTTCACCAATGCCCCTGATGTGGATTCTTATATCAAAGACCCGGGGGCAGAGCATGCGGAGGACAGGCGGATAAGCCGGAAGGAAGCCATGGAGGAGTTCATGTTCCTGGGCCTTCGCAAGACGGCGGGGGTATCCGAAGAGGCATTTGAGGAGGACTTCGGTGTGAGTATGAGCAGTGTCTATGATGGCGTGATCAAAAGGTATGCCGGAGAAGGGCTGATGAAAAGATCAGAAGGCCGGGTATGCCTTACGGAGAGAGGGCTGGAGGTGTCGAATATCATCCTTTCCGATTTTCTTCTCTGACCCTGTCTTTAATGCTTATTTTTCTTGCGTAATCCCGTGAAACATAATAGAATAAACTATATACATACTCGGAGGATCATATATGAGGGTTGGTTTTAAGTATTATCGTGCTGAGGACAGGATGGTTTTCGATCCTTCTGTGACGAAGATCCTGGCTGGCGATAGTACTGTTATGCCCTTTATCAACAATATCGAGTTCGGTGCGAAGATACATACCGACGACTGCAAGAGAGCGATAGTCTTCTTTACTCAGGATTTTGATTTCTCACACAGGAATTTCTGCTATGTCAGGTTCATGGACAGGAACGGGGACTTTCCCTGGTTCCAGATCAGCGTCGCAGGTAATATGGACGGATGTCTCACGGGCTCGCTGGAGCAGATATCCGAGGAGTCGGAGTCAGAGCGGATAGCTTTCTTCTGCAAGCTGCAGGGCTTCCTAAACGAACTCCCGATCTATGATGTGCCGAATCTCTTTGCGATAAGGATGACGGATTACAGGGCCCTCTCCGTGAATGAGGGCAGGGATCTGGCAGATCAGGCGATGCAGAATGCCATCGAGGTCGTGAAGGGTGTGCTCAGAGGCAGCGATGTAGTGGCCTTCGGCGGAGAGGATACCATCTTTGCTTATCTTCTGGGGATCAAGGATGATATGATCCTCTGTGACAGGGCATCCTCCATCATATCGTCACTGCGTATCGCCTGGGGTGAATACAGCGAGAACCTGAAGGAAGTCGTGTCCATTGGTATATCCACTGTTGCCAACAATGACAACCTGAACATCTCCGAGCTTTATGCCAAGGCTGCGGCTGCTCTTGATGCCGCTACCAAGAGGCACAAGAATACATATGCACTCTTCTCGGACAAGATAAAGGATGAGGAGCAGTTCGTCGGTAAGAACGTTTCTCTTCACGATATAGAGCTGGTAAAGAATATCCTGGATCCTGTGAGGACCTGGGCTTATGCCGTGGACGAGAGGCTTCACCTGCTGTACAAGAACAACGCTCTCAACGAGAGGATACCGGGAGAGAGTCTTGGCTACTGCTACCAGCTGATCAAGGGAGGGTCATCTCAGTGTGAGGACTGTCCTCTCAGGAAGTTCGAGGGGGATCAGTCATCGGTAGACAGTGATGTGTTCTCTCCGGGACTTCGCAGGACCATACATATGCGCACTACCAGGCTGCGCATGCGCAACAATATCAAGGTCTATATCATTGCGGCTACCAAGGAGGACATCTCAGAGCAGCTGGAGGTGCTCAACCAGAGCACCAGGAACTACAACAGGGCAATGCAGAAGATGCAGGATATCATCTGGGAGATAAATCTGGATGAGATGAAGTGCATCCGTATCAGAGAAGAGAATATCCTGTCCATGGTAGACAGGCGCGTGGACAACTACGATACTGTACGAGAGTACTATCTTAACCATGTGGTATATCCCGACGACAGAGAGGATATGATGCTTGCGACCAGCCCGGACAGGCTGAGAGAGGCATCCAGGATAGGCAGGAGCAACGTGGACAGCAAGGTCAGGCTCCTCTATCAGGACGGCACCTATCATTGGTATTCCATAAGTTCCATACTGGAGGGCGACAAGGTGTATCTCGTGGCCAGAGACATCAACGATCTGTCGCATGATATCGTGGAGGACTATGTGGCGAGCAGGCGCTACATCGAGATACGGAAGGACAATACCGCACGCAATGAGCTTGCCAAGAATTACGAGAGATCCGAGCATGTGAATGAGCTCACGGGCATATATGTGTTTGAGTATGATGCAGCAGAGAAGAGCTATTATCTGAGCACCACCTTTGAGAATATGTTCGAGGTCACCGAGAGCATGGAGAAGGATGAGTGGTCTCTGCTCGAGGGGCTCACTCCCTATGCCGATGACAGGGGCAAGTACGAGGACTTCCTCCAGAGGGTAAAGAATGCCAGCGACACCTACGAGATCACCGTGAGGCTGATCAACAGGTTCGGGGTGGCTCTGTGGTTCACCATCACGGTCCAGGCTCTCATGGGTATAGGCAATTCCCTGGCCCGTGTCACGGGCTGCATACAGGACGTCAATACGGAGATGGAGATCAAGGCCGAGCTGGAGTTCAGGGCTGACTTCGATCCGCTTACCGGTCTCATCAACAGCGAGAAGTTCTACAAGGATACGGAAGAGCGTCTGCTGATGCGGCCTGACAGCAAGTTTGCCATCATCTCGGTGGATATAGACAGGTTCCGTATCATTAACGACAGATTCGGCATAGAGGCAGGTAACGGATGTCTGAGGGAGCTCGGACGGGTGATACACAGCTCGCTCCCCTGGGACGGCATAGCGGCCAGATACCAGGCGGATATGTTCACTGTCCTCTTCGAGTATGAGGATGAGCATGATATCCTTGATTACATCGAGAAGCTGACTCTCGGATTCCATGTGGAGGAGGCTACCAGATGCGGCTCCACGCTCAGCTACGGCATCTACAAGATAGATGACAGGAATATCACCGTCAGGCTCATGTGCGACAGGGCAAGACTTGCCAAGAAGAATATCAAGGGCAATACTCTGACGAACTTTGATGTCTATGATGACAATATAAGGGTGAAGCAGAACAAGCTGGCAGAGATGGAGAGTGAGATGCAGATAGCTATGGACAGGCATGAGTTTGTCATGTATCTGCAGCCGAAGATCTCTCTCGATACCAACAAGATCTGCGGAGCGGAGGCTCTTGTCAGATGGATGCACCCCACCAAGGGACTGCGTATGCCGGGAGATTTCCTGCCGCTCTTCGAGAGCAACGGATTCATCAAGCACATCGATGAGTTCATGTGGGATGAGACGGCAAAGTATCTTGCGAGACTGGCGGAGCTTCGAGTGGACATACCTCTTTCGGTCAATATATCCCGGCTCCATATCGGAAACACAGATCTGGTGAGCACCTTTACTTCTCTTGTGGACAAGTACGGCATTCAGCCGAAGAATCTGGAGCTGGAGATCACGGAGACGCTGTTCACGGAGGATACGAAGTCGCTGTATGAGGTGATGGCCGGGCTCAAGGAAAAGGGCTTCACCATAGAGATGGATGATTTCGGTTCGGGTTATTCGTCTCTGAACATGCTGAAGGATGCACCTGTTGATGTCATTAAGATAGACAGGTTCTTCATAGATGAGGTAATAGATACGAACAGGGGGAAGATAATAGTCGCCAATTCGATCAAGATGTCGAAGGATCTCGGCATGAAGGTGATCGCTGAAGGGGTGGAGTCCAGAGAGCAGGCTGAGTTCCTGAGGGATGCCGGCTGTGATGTGGCTCAGGGCTACTATTATTCGAAGCCCGTTCCTACAGAGGAGTTCGAGAAGCTCCTTGGAGGTATTTTCAAATGATATTCGTGAGACAGGAGAACCTGAAGGTAGGCATGAGGCTGGCGAAGCCCATATACAACAAGAAGGGCGTGCTGCTGTACGACCGGGACTCCAAGCTCACGAGTCAGGGTATAGAGAGTGTGAAGAACTTCGGCATCATAGGGCTGTATATCCTGGAGCCGGCAGAGCCCCTGCCTCCCATGACTGAGGAGGATATGGAGTTCGAGAGGTTCCAGATGGTCACGAGCTTTGCAATAGGGGATGAGCTGAAGGAGCTCCATGACAAGGGCAGTATAAAGAACCTTCCGAACATTTCTGCTTCCATCATCAAGGGGTACGGTCGTCTCGACCACAAGATAAATTTCGTACAGAATCTGAGAAGTAAGGAAGACGAGCTGGCAAAGCATTCGCTGTATGTTGCAATGCTGTGTGCCATGATCACGCACAAGCTGAACGTGAAGCTTTCCGAGCAGAACGATATAGTGACGGCAGCTCTCGTACATGGTGTCGGCAGACTGGATATACCTGATGAGATCAGGGACAAGGAAGAGAAGGACGATAGTGACGAGAGGCTGATATATGAATGTAAGAAAAAGGGAGAGAGCATCATTGATGCTGCGTTCCTTTCCACCCCTGCTATAGGGCGTATAGTGTCGCAGTCCACCCGGATGATCCATTCTTTTCAGACGGGGGAGCCTCACAATCTGAAAAAGCCGGTGGTAGGTGCCAAGGTACTGGCGCTGGCGCGTATATATGACGATATGACTGCGATGAGTGATGTGCGTGAGCCCAGCTCGGAGATCACGGCGGTGAGATATCTGATGCAGCATGAGGATTACTTTGATGCGGAGATGACTCAGGGCCTGATCGACAGTATCAGCCTGCTTGCTCCGGGCACCAGTGTGGAGCTTACCAACGGTGACAAGGGGCTTGTCATCACTGAAAATAAGATGAATGTTCTGGAGCCTATCGTGCTCTCTTTTGCCGACAACAAGATCATCGATCTGGGACAGAAGATGATCTATGGTGATCTCGGCATCAAGGATATCATGAAGACGATGGATAATCGTAATATCATCGACAGGGATGCGCTGAAAAAAGCAGGATTCAGCATCTGATCGGAGTCAGAGTCACCGGGGACGGTTCTCGTTGACTTATTTTTCCGGGTCACCGGAGACGGTTCTCATTGACTTATTTTTCCTAAATACCGGTTTTCGTCCGCCGGCGATAGTATTTGTTGCAAAACAGGGCGACGTTACTAAGCTCGCAGGCATCTCATGACAGCAAGTACTCCACACAACTCATATGGGTTTCCCAGAATAAGTCGCGCTCATGGCGCGACATCGGAGGAAACCCGTATTTCGGACAGTGTGCTCCGTACTTGCCAGTCGATGCTCTGCTCGCTAAGTAACGCACCAAATGTTTTGACAACAAATACGTATCGCCGTCGGACGCAGATATATAGTGCTTTTCGCTGAAAATGAGTCACTGAGAACCGTCCCCGCTGACTCAAAATAAGTCAGCGAGAACCGTCCCCGCTGACTCCTTCATTTCACTATAGTTTCTCAAAAAACAAATCATATATTTAAAGGAGGTACTAAACATGTACAGTTCTGTAAAGACACTGTCTCTGACCGGCCTCGTCGGTACGGAGATAAACGTGGAGGCGGACATTTCGGACGGTCTGCCTGTATTTGAGATGGTGGGATTTCTCGGAGGAGAAGTCAAGGAGGCAAGAGAGAGGGTCAAGACGGCCCTGAAAAACTCGGGCATCCTGCTGCCGCCGAAGAGGATAACCGTCAATCTTTCGCCCGCGGATATAAGGAAGAACGGGACCTCCTATGATCTGGCAGTGGCCGTATCGCTGATGAAGCTCCTGGAAGAGATACCGTCTGATGCCGGTGACGGTATGACAGTGATAGGAGAGCTGGGACTTTCCGGGGAAGTACATGCCGTGGACGGAGTGCTTCCGATGGTGATACAGGCGAAGGAGAGCGGCGTCGGGAAATGTATGGTCCCCAGGGACAATCTCGGAGAAGCGGCTGCGGTAGGAGGGGTCGAGGTGGTAGGAGTTTCTTCCATAGAAGAAGTGAAGGCATATTTCAACCATATGTTTGACGGATACACTCCGAAGGACTGCACCGTGAAGAGTGAAAGAAGGGGATACGATGTGGACTTCTCCGAAGTGAACGGACAGGAGACCTGTAAGAGAGCCATGGAAATTGCAGCTTCCGGAATGCACAATATCCTGCTCATCGGTCCGCCGGGGGCGGGAAAGACCATGCTCGCCAGGCGGCTGCCTACCATCCTCCCGGCCCCGGACAGGACTGAGCAGATGGAGATCACGAAGATCTACAGCGTCGCAGGGCTTCTTTCGAGCGGGCAGGGTCTGATCAATACCAGACCTTTCGTCAATCCGCATCATACGATATCTCAGGTGGCACTTGCCGGAGGAGGAAGCATACCAAAGCCGGGAGCCTGCACCCTGGCGCACCGGGGAGTACTCTTTCTCGACGAACTGCCCGAGTTTTCACATAATGCATTGGAGATACTCAGACAGCCGCTGGAGGATCGGGAGATAAACATACAGCGGGCGCAGTCTTCATGCACATATCCGGCGGATTTTCTGCTTTGTGCAGCCATGAATCCCTGTAAATGCGGATATTACCCGGACAGGAGAAGGTGTCGGTGCACTGATGCAGATGTGAAGAAGTATCTGGGCAGGATCTCGGGACCGCTGCTTGACCGGATCGATATATGCGTGGAGGCTTCAGAGGTGGACTATGAGAGTCTGAAGGGAGAGAGAAGGAGTGAGAGCTCTGAGGATATCAGAAAGCGGGTGGAGTCGGCTGTCGCTATACAGCGGGAGAGATATAAGGGCACGGAGCTAAGGTTCAATGCGGATCTGGGTGTAAGAGACATCGACAGGTACTGTCATCTGGGAAAAGAAGAGGAGAAGTTGATGCATAAGGCGTTTGAAGATATGCATCTGTCTGCCAGGGCTTTTCACAGGATGATAAGGGTGGCAAGGACCATAGCAGATCTTGACGGAGAGAGTGATATCAATACGAAGCATCTGGCGGAAGCCATCGGCTTCAGGAGCGTGGACAGGAGGTACTGGAATGGCTGAGATAAGGTATATAGCAAGGTTCGAGGAAGACTTTCCCGCAAAGCTCAGGTTCATACCCGGGTGCCCTGCGGGCATATATGTGAAAGGGGGACTACCGGATCCGGGTGTGAAGACAGTGGCCATAGTCGGGTCCAGGGCATGTACACAGTACGGGAGCAGCATGGCGGAATACTTTGCTTCCCATCTGGCTGCCGCGGGAGTGCAGATAGTGAGCGGGCTTGCAAGAGGGATAGACGGTATAGCACAGAGGGCGGCTCTGGATGCGGGAGGTGTCAGTTACGGTGTGCTGGGCTTCGGGGTGGATGTAGTGTATCCCGAAGAGAACCGGGAGATATTCGATATGATAGTGGACAGAGGCGGCCTGATCTCTGAACATCCTGAGGGTACACCGCCTGTAAAGCGATTCTTCGCTTCGAGGAACCGTATCATATCCGGACTCTGCGATCTCCTGCTGGTGGTGGAGGCGAGACTGCAGTCGGGGACCTCGATCACCGTGTCCAATGCCCTGGAGCAGGGAAGAGATGTATTTGCCATCCCCGGGAGGCTCACGGATCCGCTATCGGCCGGATGCAACAAGCTGATAGCCGAGGGAGCCGGTATAGCGAGATCGCCGGATGACGTACTGAGGGCTCTGGGGCTGTGTGATGAGAAGCCCGTGACCACGAGGAAGAAGAGCGGCAGGGGAGGCTTCAGGGTGGTGGAGCCCACAGTCCACGAGCTGTCGCCAAAAGAGAAGGCAGTCTTTGACTGTCTCGACCTGTATCCCAGAAGTGTCGATGAACTTATAAGACAGACACATCTTCCCATATCCGAGCTGCTCGAGCTGCTGATATCCCTCACCATAAAGGGCGCTGCAAAAGAATGCGCACGAAACAACTACATCAAGCTGCTGTGATAAAAATACCTTGCAGTGAAAAAAGAAATAGTGTATATTCCATTTTCATGAGATAAAAAAGCCAAGGGAGGTTTACTATGGCGAAGAATCTTGTGATAGTGGAGTCGCCTGCAAAGGTCAAGACTATCAAGAAATTCCTGGGCAGCAACTACCAGGTGGTGGCATCCATGGGGCATGTGAGAGATCTGCCCAAGAGTCAGATGGGTATCGATGTGGAGCATGACTTCGAGCCCAGATACATTACAATAAGAGGAAAGGGAGATCTGCTGGCCTCGCTCCGCAAGGAAGTGAAGAAGGCAGACAAGATATATCTTGCGACCGACCCTGACCGCGAGGGCGAAGCGATATCGTGGCATCTGGAAACAGCATTAAAGCTCAATTCCGAGGATTCGGACAAGAAAGTCTACAGGATCACCTTCAACGAGATCACAAAGAATGCAGTTAAGAAGTCTCTGGCAGAGCCAAGAGATATTGATATGAACAGGGTCGATGCCCAGCAGGCAAGACGTGTGCTGGACAGGCTCGTGGGCTACGGCATATCTCCGCTGCTCTGGGCCAAAGTCAAGAGAGGACTTTCTGCCGGCAGGGTACAGTCGGTGGCTCTCAGGATGATCTGTGACAGGGAAGCTGAGATAGAGGCTTTCATACCGGAGGAGTACTGGAGCCTGGACGGCATTTTCGACGTGAAGGGCGAGAAGAAGCCGCTGACTGCTCATTTCTACGGGGATGACAGTGGCAAGATAGAGATCAGGACAGCCGCACAGGCAGAAGAGATACGCAGCTTCTGCGAAAAGGCGGTCTACAGTGTGAAGGAAGTAAAGAAGGGAGAGCGCATCAAGAAGGCACCGCTTCCCTTTACGACGAGCACTCTGCAGCAGGAGGCCAGCAAGGCACTGAACTTCTCGACCTCCAAGACGATGCGCATAGCACAGAATCTCTATGAGGACGGTATCATCTCTTATCTTCGTACCGATTCCACACGAGTATCTGATGAGGCCAAAGCACAGGCGGCTGCTTTTATAAGTGAGAACTATGGCAGGGAATACATGGGTGCAAGAGAGGACAAGACCAAGGAGGGGCCCAATGTACAGGATGCGCACGAAGCCATCAGGCCTACAGAGGTCAGCCGGACACCTGCTTCGCTGAAGGATACGCTGGGCAGGGACCAGATGAGGCTCTATCAGCTGATATGGAAGAGGTTCGTGGCTTCACGTATGGCAAACGCCGTGTATGATACCGAGAGTGTGAGGATAGCAGCATCGGATAAGTATATCTTCACCGTCAGCGCTTCCAAGATCAGGTTCCAGGGATTCATGAGCGTATATACGGATACAGAGGATGATAAGGAGGAGAAGAATGTCATATCTTCATCTCTTTCCGAGAAGAGCTCACTGAAGATATCGAATCTGGATGCAAAGCAGCACTTCACACAGCCTCCGGCTCACTTTACCGAGGCTACACTGGTGAGGTCGCTGGAGGAGCAGGGCATAGGAAGGCCGTCTACATACGCACCCACTATCACCACGCTTCTGAGCAGGAGGTACATCACAAAGGAAGGCAGGAACATCTTCGTGACGGAGATGGGAGATGCGGTCAACAGGATCATGCTGGATGCTTTTCCTTCCATCGTGGACGAGAAATTCACCGCGACTCTGGAGTCTCTGCTGGACGGAGTGGAGGCCGGAGATGTCAGATGGAAGACGGTGATAGAGAACTTCTATCCTGATCTGCACGAGGCGGTGGAAAAGGCCAACGAGGAGATAGAGAAGGTCAAGATCGCAGATGAAGAGACCGATGTGGTGTGCGAAGTCTGCGGCAGACGTATGGTCATAAAATACGGACCGCACGGCAAGTTCCTTGCCTGCCCGGGCTTCCCGGAGTGCAGGAACACCCAGCCTTTCTATGAAAAGATTGGAGTGGAGTGCCCCAAGTGCGGAAAGGATATCGTGCTTCGCATGTCGAAGAAGGGAAGGAGATACTACGGTTGTATCGGATTCCCCGAGTGCGACTACATGAGCTGGTCCAAGCCTTCGAAGACTAAGTGTCCGAAGTGCGGCAGCATCATGGTGGAGAAGGGGCAGAATCTTGTCTGCTCAAACGATGACTGTAAAAATGTCATCAAGAACGAAGAGAACAATAATTAGAAATCCAGTGATAAACAACATATCTCCACAGGCCTCCTGCAGATTGTACAAATATCCATACAATCTGCTTGCATATGTTTTTAAATTGTGCTAAAATAAATACAATTTCAACGGAGTGATCTTTGAGCAGTATCGAGTTATTGGACAAGACCAGGAGGATCAATGCCCTCCTGAATGAGAGGGTCGGAGACAGGGTGGTCTTTGACGACATATGCAGGACGATGGGCAGTATAGTACGGTCTTCCGTATGTGTCCTGAGTGCCAAGGGCAAGATACTGGGCAAGGACGGGAGTGCGGTATATCCATCGGTATTCTCGAAACCCTGCGGGACCTTCATAGATGACTCGTTGAACGGGAGACTCCTGTCAGTGCTTTCCACCAGAGAGAATGTGAGACTGGATACGCTGGGACTGCAGGACAGAGGGGTCATGGAGACCGAGGTGCTCATCACTCCGGTGAGAATGGGCAGCGACAGGCTCGGAACATTGATCTTCTTCAGACGCAACCGGGAGTTTACGGTGGATGACATCATACTGTGCGAATATGCATCGACCGTGGTGAGCCTTGAGATGTACAGATCCCTCGAGGAGGAGGAGTCCATCGAGCAGCGCAAGAGGTCGGATATCAAAGGAGCGCTGTCCGCATTGTCGGCTACGGAGAAGCAGGCCGTGAAGCTGGTATTTGAGGAGCTGGAGGAGACCGGAGACCTGATAGTGGCGTCAGGAATAGCGAAAAAGCACGGGATCACCAGATCGCTGATAGTGAATGCCGTAAAGAAGCTCGAGAGTGCCGGTATAATAGCTTCGAAGTCCGCGGGGGTAAAGGGGACTTATATCAGGATACTGAACCCGGACATCTTCGAAGAGCTGGAAACTGAATAAGGATCAGGATCAGAGTTTCCGAACGGAATTCGGGATTACAGGGAAGTAGAAAGTAAAAGGATTTATGAAGGCGCAAGCCGGAGTAGATCCTTTTTGCTATCCTGAAGCATAAAAACAATATATAGTGTCTGCCCGGCAAATGTCCATCTATATATTGACATTTTGATACAGATTATTATAATAGTTTAGGTATACGGGGAGTTCTCCCCTGTACCGGAAAGGAACAGCGGATGGTTAATACAGATACCTTCAATTACGTAGATGTCCTCACCAGGGCGGCGGATGCCTCGGCTCTGAGGAACAAGACCATAGCTAACAACATAGCGAACATAGACACTCCTCACTATAAGAGGCAGGATGTTTCATTCGCTGCCAATCTCCAGCAGGCGCTGAAGAACTCCAGGTACAAGACGCTGGACCAGAAGATAGACTCGCTGAATACCAAGAGACTCAAGGGCGTGGTATTCACTGATCTGGAGGCCTATTCTTACAGGCTGGACGGCAACAACGTGGACGTGGATACGGAGAATGTATACATGGCCGAGAACCAGCTGATGTATCAGGGTCTGACAAAGTCTCTTTCATCGGAATTCGAGCACTTCAAGGCAGTGCTCAAGTAGCCGTGAGCTTCACATGACAGGCACAGCGCAGTGAGATTGAAAAGGAGATACGGAAATGGGAGTATTTGACAGCTTCAGTATAAATGCATCGGGACTTACGGCAGAGCGCTACAGGATGGACGTCATCGCGGAGAATATCGCGAATGCCAATACCACGAGGACAGAGGACGGCACACCCTACAAGAGAAAGGTGGTCACCTTCCAGGAGAGATCCAATCCGGTGGCTTCCTTCAACTCGGTGCTGATGAACACTCAGAGCAAGTTCAACCGCTTCGTGGGCTCGGGAGTGAAGATAGGCGGGCTGTACAAGGATAATGTCACGCAGATGAACATGGTATACGATCCGTCGCACCCCGATGCAGATGAGAACGGCTATGTGCTCTATCCGAATGTCAATATCGTCACGGAGATGACCAACATGATAGATGCGAGCAGAGCCTACGAGGCCAATGCCACCGCCTTCTCCGCCACCAAGGATATGGCGCTCAACGGTCTCAACGTGGGACAGTCATAAGGACCTTCGGTTCAGCAGGATAAGGAGTAAAGGATAATGGATGTAACCAATATCAGTTCATTTTTCAATATCACATCACCTAAGGTCGCAGATGCGGCACTCAATTCATCCACGGCGAAGTTCGCCGATGATGAGACCTTCGGGACTTTCCTGGACGCCGCAGTCAAGCAGGTGAATGAGACGAACGGATACATGCATTCCGCCGAGGAGGAGGAGATCAAGTTTGCGCTGGGTCTCACGGAGAACACTCACGATCTGGCGGTAGCACAGGAGAAGGCTCAGGTGGCACTGCAATACACGGTAGCCCTGAGAGACAGATTTCTCGAGTCCTACAGAGAGATCATGCAGATGCAGATCTAGCCCGTTTTAATTAATTATTTTGGTTTAGAAGTTTAGTCGGAGGGAGAAGGAAAAAGTCATGGGTAACATTCAGGAGAGGTTAAGAGCTTTACTGCAGAGAGTGATCGAGTGGTGGAACCGTTTCACCATGAGACAGAAGACACTCATCATATCAGCCGTAGCCGGAGTGCTCGTACTCCTTGCCATCGTAGTATCCATCCTCACCAAGCCCAGCTACGAGACCCTGTATGTAAGCGACTCAACAAAGGAGACGAGTGAGGTACAGGCCCTTCTTGAAGAGAACAGCATCGAATACAAGACGAGCAACGACGGACTCACCGTATCCGTACCAAAGGAAGTATATACACAGGCAGTGGTGCTGCTCGGTGCCAACAACTATCCCGCAGAGGAGTACTCCATAGCAAGTGTCTTCGACGGAGGCTTCTCCACCACGGAGTCAGACAAGACAAAGAAATATCAGGAGTTCATGGAGGCCAAGTTCCAGTCCACACTGAAGAACATGGACAACGTGAAGAGGGCCATAGTCAATATCAATGTACCCGAAAACGACGGAACCCTCCTCTCAAAGAAGAAAGAGAGCTACGCATCGGTGATGCTGGAGCTGGAGAATCCGGAGGAGATGACTCAGGATCAGGCGGCCTTCATAGCAAGGTTCGTAGCCACCGAGCTCGGCAACGATACCACCGCCAACGTAGTCATCATGGATACTACAGGCAACATGCTCTATTCCGGACAGGACGAGAACTCTCTCACAGGCAATGCTTCCAGCAGGCTTTCTTACAAGACACAGTATGACAATATAGTACAGGCAGAGATCAACGACGCACTGGTAGGTGCGAAGATCTACGATAACGTGCAGGTGGTGCCCAATCTGGATCTGAACTGGGATGTGATCAAGACCACGGAGCACACATATACCCCTGCCGAGGGACAGGATCAGGGCGTGCTCTCACAGGAGGACACATACTCGCAGACTGCACAGAACTCAAACGGTGATATCCCCGGCACGGATACCAACGGCGAGATCACTTACGAGTTCCAGGATCACGCTTACTCCAATACCACTACCGACGAGACGAGCCGCAGCTATCTGCCGAATGAGAAGATCACGGATACCGAAAAGGCGGGCGGAGCCATCAACTATGACTCATCATCTTTGGGGATTACAGCAATACACTATGTGGTGTATAATGAGGACGATATGAAGGCATCAGGTGCTCTCGACGGCACCACATTCGATGAGTTCCGTATCGCCAACTCCGAGAGGACGAAGACAGAGGTGGATGATGATGTGTACAGCGTCGTCTCCAAGGCGACGGGTATTCCCGTTGCGAACATACAGATAGTCGCCTATGACGAGCCGGTATTCGTACCGAGCGAGGGCGGCCTCGTATCCGCCACCAACATCTTCATCATAGCGCTGATCATACTGATCCTCGGACTGCTGGCATTTGTAGTGATCAGATCCATGAGAGCAGAGAGAGTGGTCGAGGAGGAGGAAGAGCTCCAGCTTGACAATCTGCTCCAGAGCACTCAGGATAATACAATGGTCGAGGAGATCGACGCTGAGGGCAAGAGCGAGGTCAGACTCATGATCGAGAAGTTTGTAGATGAGAATCCCGAGGCAGTTGCCAACCTGCTGCGTAACTGGCTGACGGAGGACTGGGGGTAAGTTAAGTGCCATTACCGGCGGCAAATAGTTCAAGCAGCGAGATGTCAGGATTGCAGAAAGCTGCAATCCTGCTCATTGCTTTAGGTCCGGAGAAATCCGCACAGATATTCAAGCATCTCAAGGACGAGGAGATAGAAGAGCTCACACTTGAGATCGCAAATACAAGATCCGTCACTCCTCAGCTGAAAGAGGATGTGATCAATGAGTTCTATCAGATCTGTCTGGCTCAGCAGTATATCGCAGAGGGCGGTATCGGCTATGCCAAGGAGCTTCTAGAGCAGTCCTTCGGTGAGGAGAAGGCTTCCGATGTCATATCCAAGCTGACGGCCTCGCTGCAGGTCAGACCCTTCGAATTCGTACGCAAGGCAGACTCTACCCAGCTGCTGAACTTCATACAGGACGAGCATCCTCAGACCATCGCACTGATATTGTCTTATCTTGCGCCGGCACAGGCCGCACAGATAGTAGGTGCCCTGCCTCCGGACAAGCAGGCGGACGTGGCGAAGAGGATAGCAATGATGGACAGGACATCCCCGGATGTCATCAAAGAGGTGGAGAGAGTGCTGGAGTCAAAGCTTTCATCCCTGGTGAACCAGGACTACACCATCGTCGGTGGTGTGGATGCCATAGTAGAGATCCTGAATACCGTAGACCGCGGTACAGAGAAGCACATCATGGAGACTCTGGAAGTGGACGAGCCGGAGCTGGCCGACGAGATCAGGAAGAAGATGTTCGTCTTCGAGGATATCCTCCTCCTGGACGACAGGGCCATACAGCGAGTGCTCAGGGATGTGGACAATTCCGATCTGTCCATGGCTCTCAAGGGAGCGAACGAGCAGGTGCAGGCTGCTATATTCAAGAACATGTCATCGCGTCTTTCAGCCATGATCAAGGAGGATATGGAGTTCATGGGTCCCGTACGTATGAAGGACGTGGAAGAGGCTCAGCAGAAGATAGTCAATATCATCAGAAAGCTGGAGGACTCCGCAGAGATCGTCATCTCCAGAGGCGGAGGAGACGAGATCATTGTCTAATGTTGTCAAGAGATCCCGTGCGGAGATCGACGGTGGTGATAAGCTGGTCATAAACTCCAATACACAGGTAGCAGAGAGGCTGAAGATGCTGGAGAACATCATGAAGCGGTCTGCTGCGAGTGAACAGGAGGATTTTTCACCGGATGAATTTACAGAGGGGCTCGATGCAGACATGGTGAGCTCCATACTTGACGATCCCGACGCCGCAGAAGGCGCAGAGGGAATGGGGAATGTGATAAAGGCAGAGCCCCAGGCGCACGAAGAGCCGGGTGTGGATATGGATGCCGTGAGGGCAGAGGCTCAGCAGATACTGGACGATGCCCAGGCACAGGCAGATCAGATACTGCAGGAGGCTGTCGACAACGCTGAGGCGCACAAGGCGTCTGTATTCGAGGAAGCCAGGCAGGCCGGACACGATGAGGGGTACAATGCCGGGATGGCGGAGGTGGCTGCCATGGAGCAGCAGCTCGCCGAAAAAGAGCAGGCGATGCAGGCTGAGTACGAAGGGATGGTTGCTGCTCTGGAGCCTGCACTGATAGACACACTCTCTGATATCTACGGGCACATCTTCCATACTGACCTCGCGGACAGGAAGGAGATCATATTATATCTTCTCCAGAATGCCCTGCAGAATACCGATACGACGGTCAATCTGATCGTACATGTAGCCAAGGATGATTATGAATACATATCGTCGAACAAGGAGATCCTGTTCGACGGACTGCCGGGCTCCGATAATACGGACATAGTCCCTGACGTGACATTGAGTCCCGGACAGGCTATGATAGACACAGGGTCGGGTATATTCGACTGCTCTCTGGGCACTGAGCTGGAGGGGCTGAAGAAGCAGCTCTCACTCCTGTCCTATCAGGGCGGAACCTCCGAGCAGTGACCGGCATGTCTTTGCACGTAAAGATGAGGTGACAGGTGGATCTTGCATTTGATCTTTCGAAATATCAGAGCCTGAAGACAGGCACCTACTTCAAGAAGCTGGGCAAGGTGGTCAATGTAGTGGGGCTTACCATAGAGTCCCAGGGACCCGATGCAAGGCTTGCGGACATATGCTCCATACAGCCGGCGGATACCTCGCTGAAGCCCATCCTGGCTGAGGTGGTAGGGTTCAAGGACAGGATGACTCTGCTCATGCCGTACGAGTCGACTGACGGCATAGGCTCGGGATCCATAGTCACGAACCTCGAGCATCCTCTGATGGTGAAGTGCTCGGATGATCTTCTCGGCAGGACACTGGACGGTATGGGACATCCGGCAGACGGCTCAGAGGTCATCGGGGAGGAGTATCCCGTGGAGGCCACGCCGCCGGATCCCATGGACAGGGTGATAATAAGCGATGTCCTGCCTCTGGGAGTGAAGGCAGTGGACGGTCTGCTCACGGTGGGCAAGGGACAGCGTATAGGCATATTTGCAGGCTCGGGAGTGGGCAAATCCACACTCATGGGTATGTTTGCAAGGAACACCAAGGCTGAGGTGAATGTCATAGCCCTCATCGGAGAGCGTGGAAGAGAGGTCCGGGAGTTTGTGGAACGTGATCTGGGGCCTGAGGGAATGGCCAGATCGGTAGTCGTGGTAGCTACCTCGGACAAGCCTGCACTGGAGAGAAACAAAGCCGCAAAGACGGCTACAGCCATAGCGGAGTATTTCAGGGATCAGGGAAAGGATGTCCTGCTGATGATGGACTCACTGACCAGATTCTCCATGGCACAGAGGGAGATAGGACTGGCTTCGGGAGAGCCGCCGGTGACCAGGGGATATCCGCCTTCGATATATGCGGAGATGCCCAAGCTTCTGGAGAGGGCCGGCAATGGAGCGAAGGGCTCCATCACGGGACTATATACTGTGCTGGTCGACGGAGACGACTTCAACGAGCCCATCACCGATACGGCGAGGTCCATACTGGACGGACACATAGTGCTGAACAGGAAGATCGCCCAGCAGAACCACTACCCGGCGATAGATATCCTGATGAGCATATCAAGGTGTATGAGCCAGATAGCCACGAAGGAGCACAAGGCCGTGGCGGGAAAGCTCAAGAACGTCATGGCGACCTACAGCGAGGCAGAGGATCTGATCAATATCGGAGCCTACAAGGCCGGCTCCAATCCGAAGATCGATTTTGCCATAGCGAAGATAGATGCGGTAAATGAATACCTGATGCAGACTACAGACTCCAAGTTCGAGTTTGATGATGAGATAAAAATGCTGGAAGACATATTCGCGGATAATGCCCAGTCTCAATGAGTTTGCATATCTACTCGCTTGCGAGGAAATATGCAAACTCATTAGAGACGCAAACGTAAATGAGGAAGTAGCCCGAAAGGGCGGATTCCGAATTTACGTAGCACATCGGAAGCGGAGCGGAGATGTGCGAGGGCATTATCCGGCACAGCGCAGGCGGGTTGCTTTTCGGGTATAACAATGGCTAAATTCATTTACAGTATGCAAAACATATTGAACCTCAACGAGAAGCTGGAGGACCAGGCCAAGATGCAAAATGAGCCAGTGGCTCATTTTGAGCCCCGTTTAGACGTGCTGAGCACGTCTGGGGCCGGGAAATTTGACTGATCAGATATGTTGGGCGGGATGCTATTTAGGTAGAGTAATGGCCAAATTCATTTATCGAATGCAAAACATACTAAACCTCAACGAGAAGCTGGAGGAGCAGGCCAAGATGGAATATGCGACCCAGCAGATGGTCCTTAACGAAGAAGAAGAGAAGGAACAGCGGCTGAGGGACAGGAAGGCCGCCTACGAGGACGAGGCGAGGCGCATCAGAGAAGACAGCGTGAATGTCAAAGAGATGATGCTGAACGCCAATGCCATCAGCATCATGGGAGAGCTGATAAATGAGCAGCACGGTGTGGTGCTGAAGGAAGAAGAAGTGCTGGAGGTCAGGCGCGCGGCACTGGAAGAGGCGATGAAGGATCGCAAGACTCAGGAGAAGCTCAAGGAAAAGGCGTTTGACGTATTCAAGCAGGAGCTCGCCATGGAGGAGAGCAAGGAGATAGACCAGCTCACGAGCTATACATTCGGTATCAGAAAGCAGAAGAACAATGGCTGAAAATGAAGTAGCTACAACTGAAGATCCCGCGGCAAGAAAACAGGAAGCTGCAAGGATAAAGGAAGAGAAGAAGCAGCTGAAGGCCCAGGCCAAGGAGCTGAAGAAGCAGAGAAAGGCACTGGAGGCTGAGGAGGCGGATGCAGAAGACGAGGGAGGAGCCCTCTCTGTCATTCTGGTCACTATCGTCATAATCCTGATATGGCTGGCTATACTCGCTCTTCTTATCAAGATGGACGTGGGCGGCTTCGGCTCCAATGTGCTGGCCCCAATACTGGGGGATGTGCCGGTGGTCAACAAGGTGCTGCCGGAGGGGAGCGTTGCCGCGTCGACTGCAGACGGGCTGTCCGGAGATAATGTGATAGACGGCGGATACAAGAACCTCGAGGATGCCGTGGCCCGTATCAAGATGCTGGAGACCGAGCTTGCGGACAAGGATCAGGATATCAAGGCAGCCTCGGATACCATAGACGAGCTCACCCAGGAAGTGGCGAGGCTTAAGACCTATGAGGACAATCAGGTGGAGTTCGAGAAGATCAAGGATGAGTTTGACAACGAAGTGGTCTTCAACGACAAGGCACCCGACATCACGGAATACCAGAAGTACTACGAGCAGATAGATCCAACGAATGCGGAGATCCTCTACAAGGAGGTGCTGCGTAAGGAGGAGGCCTCGGAGGAGGTCAAGGACTATGCGAAGGCCTACTCGCAGATGAAGCCCAAGGATGCGGCGGTGATCTTCAACTCGGATCCTCTGCGTGCGGATCTGGAGCTTGCGGCAAAGATCCTTGGCACCATGAATGCGGATGCCAGGGGACAGATACTGGCGGAGATAGGAAAGCTGGATGATGCGCTCGCAGGTAATATCACGGAGATCATGGAGCCTGATGAGGAGTGAGACCGCAGCTGATCTGACCGGCAATATGTGAAGCAAAAAACACATATGACGGTCAAAAAAGATGGAGATAAGGGGTTCAGACTGGGGGTGAACCGTCCGATATATAGTCTGTAAGGTGTATTATGACATTTTCATAATGAGAAAGGAGGCGTGAATTGACAACCCCTAAAGTAAATGCAGCAGGCATGATGGCTGTAGGGGCGCAGGAGATCACTTCAGGCAAGGCAAAGGGCAAGGCAGACGGAGCAAGCTTCATGGATGTCATGAATCTCGCAGACACAGCAGCAGGTGCGGCAAAGGATGCGAATGAGAGTCTCATGAACATGAAAGCACCGGAGGCAAAGGTCGAGACAAAGGTTCAGAGCAAAGATGCAAAGGACGAAGTCAAGCCCGCAGACGTGAACAAGGATGCCGCAGGGAATAAGGACCGCACAAAGGTTGAAGAGGCACCGAAGTCACAGAAGACCGAAAAGGCTGCAGAAGATACCACGCAGCAGGATCCGAAGATAGAAAAAGCGATCGAAGATGTGAAGGAAGCCATAAAGGCAGAACTGAACATCACAGACGAGGAGCTGAACCAGGTACTGGAAGTACTGGGGATAGCGATGACAGATCTGCTGGATCCCAAGGTGATGACAGAGATAGTAGCAGAGGTCAAGGGAGTCACACCGGTAGATATAGTAGCAGATGAAGAGCTCACCAACATGGTATCAGACCTTCAGGGTACGGTGAGAGAGATCACGGGAGATCTCATACAGGAGCTGGACATCACTCCTGAGGAATTCAAAAAAGCCATTGCCGAAATAAAAAATGAATACGAAGTAGTTTCTCCGGAACCCAAGGAAGTGACTCAGGAGGCATCTGAGATCACAGCAAAGACAGAAACGAAAGACATTGATCCGGAAAGAGACGCAGACGATGACAGAAGCTTTCAGGATACGGTAAGGACCCCAGCGGAAGCCGTAAAGACCACAACAGTGGAAGTTCATCAGGACAGGACCGAAAGGATGCCCGATGAGAAGGAAGGTGAAAGCAAGGTCAGTCTCGACATCAATGTGAACGGGCGAAGCGATGAGGCTCAGAACAATATGAGCCAGAGCAGCGGAACCCCACAGGATGATCTTTTCAGATCGGAAGGCAGGACCAGGACTACAGGGAATGCCGAAAGCCACACGAACCATAACAACAACATATTTATTCAGAACCTCACAAATGCTGTAGAGAACACTCTGGAAGCCGCAGCACAGACACAAAGTCCAATGCCGCACAGCACAATGGTGGATGCCATGGATCTTATCGAGCAGATAAACTCACAGATAAGAGCGGTGATAGACAATGAGACACAGAGCCTGGCAATGCAGCTCCATCCCGAAAGTCTGGGACGCATGAATGTAGAGCTGGTATCAAGGGGCGGACAGATCACGGCACAGTTCGAAGCAGAGAATGCATCAGTCAGAGCAGCTCTGGAGGGTCACATAGCAGAGCTGAGACAGTCATTGGAGCAGAGAGGCCTGAAGGTAGAGAACGTAGAGGTCACCGTAGCCACACATGAGTTTGAGCAGAACCTCATGGGAGGCGAACAGTCAGGAAACGCAGCATCCGAGCAGTCCGGCAGAGGACGCAGGAGCAGGAACATCAACCTGAACGACCTGGATCCCGAAGACATAGCCGCAGAGGAAATGGACGAGGGCGAGAGGATAGCAAGGGAAATGATGGCAGCTGACGGCAACTCGGTGGATTTCACAGCTTAAAGGAGATAAAGATATGGCAGTAGATGCTTCCATAATGGACGGTAAGGTAACCAATACCGCGTACAAGACAGCAGAGCAGAAAAAGGCCGAAGAGAATACAGCAAAGAACGACCTTGACAAGCAGGCCTTCCTGAAGCTCCTCGTGGCACAGATGAAATATCAGGATCCCATGGAGCCCACTGACAACACAGAGTACGTATCACAGCTCGCACAGTTCTCCTCACTCGAGGCCATGAACAATGTCAGCCAGAGCGTGGATCTGCAGAGGGCCACAGGCCTCATAGGCAAGGTAGTCACCGCGACAAACACCGATCCGGTGACAGGAGTGGAGACAGAGAAGACAGGTACGGTAGACTTCGTATCACAGTCAGGCTCCAAGACATATGTCACGATAAACGGAGACCAGTTCGAGCTCGACAAGGTGAACAAGGTATGGGATGACACTTACGCAGATGCATACACGATCACAAACAGCTGGTCCAAGCTGCTGAAGGATCTTCCCAATGCTTCGCTCATCACGGCGAACAACAAGGACACATACAGACAGCAGGTCGAGTCACTCTACGCTTCATACATGAGCATGGATGACTACACGAAGAGCTTCCTGTCAGAGGACGACAAGTTCAAGTTCAGCGATCTGATCGGACAGTACAGGATGCTCGGAGACGACATAGAGAACGTACCGGCTGACGGAGATTCATAAGAGCTGATCACGGACGAGAGGTAAGGCTTATGAAGATTAACACAAACGGAATTTCATTGGAACAGGCGGCTGCAGCGTATCTGCAGGGAGCACCCGAGAGCGCGAAGCCCGGCAAGAGGGCGGACGGAAAGTCCTTCGCAGAGATCCTCAACGAGAAAGGCGAAGAGCTGAACGGGGTGAAATTCTCAAAGCATGCAGCCGAAAGGCTCTTTGACCGCAACATCAGACTCTCTGATGAACAGCTCGCAAGGCTTACAAACGGTACAAAGGAAGCCGAGAGCAAGGGGATAGATTCCTCGCTGGTCATGGTAGACGACCTGGCATTCATAGTGAATACGGGAAGCAGGACGGTAGTCACAGCCATGGATCCGGCAAATAACGACAAGAACATCTTCACAAACATAGACGGCGCAGTAATCGCATAAAAACAGGAAAGAGGTAAATGCCTTATGATGAGATCACTTTTCTCCGGAGTAGCAGGACTTCGGACACACCAGACCAGAATGGACGTTATCGGTAACAATATAGCAAACGTGAACACAGTAGCATACAAGTCAAGCTCGGTCACCTTCCAGGATCTGCTCTATCAGACCACACAGAACGCATCTGGTGCCAACGCAGCTACAGGCCGTGCCGGTGTCAATGCAAAGCAGATAGGTCTCGGTGTCTCCACCGGATCCATATCCACCAACATCAGGACCTCGGGCTCGGCTCAGAATACGGGAAGCCCCTTCGATATCCGTATCACGGGAGATGCATTCTTCATCGTATCTGACGGCTCAAACAACTACTACACCAGAGCAGGTGCCTTCAACGTAGATGCCAACGGTACTCTTGCCATGGCTACCAACGGATATCCCGTGATGGGCTACGGCACCACCATCAACGCTACCACGGGCGAGACAGTGGTCAACACCTCACAGCTCGTATCTCTGGATATCATGAGTGACGAGAACATGATATCAGACCCCATATCTACTACTAATGGCTATGCCGTGGGTATTCTGGATAAGAACTCCGATTCTCTGTCTACCAGTGCAGGACAGATGATGTCAGTTCCTTTCTATGACAATCTCGGCTACAGCTATACCGCACAGTTCAGGATAGAGAAGGTGGGCGGTCCCACAGCTGCAGACAGCGGACAGTATACCATGACTATGACGGATATAGTCGATGCTTCCGGCAAGTCCATTCTCCAGAAGAATGTTGGAACAGATGCAGCTCCAAAACTTGAAGAAATGTCTGCGCTTGAAAAGGACAAGGTTCTCAAAGCTGCTAAGGTTCTAGGACTAAATAATTCTGGTGGTACAGACAATGTTGCAAAATTAACTTTTGATACATATCAGACACCAACTGGAAAAAAAGCTGAAGGTAAATTACTAGAGGTAGTTATAGGAGCGGATACAGCATCAAAAATTACGGGTACGGATAGGGATCCTATCGAAACCTCAGAGAATGGTGAAAAGATGGTGGGGCTTACCATAAACCTAGATGGTCTGGTAGCTATGATAGAAGATCCCACAAAAGCTGGACTTACAGATGTAAAGAAGGGGCCATTATACGCGGGCTTTAGGGGGATGATGGATAATACTGCCTTAGACAGGGGTATCGCCTTCAACCTTTCCGAAATGCAGAACATAGACAACAAGGGATCATCCACAGTCAACGGTAAGAGAGGCCGTATCACCTCAGATGCAGGTGCTGGATGTGCGGCAGGTGAGATGTCATCCATCTCCATAGGTATGGACGGTAAGATCACCGCAGCCTATACCAACGGACAGACCAAGCTCCTCGGACAGATCGCATCGGCTACCTTCGCCAATGCAGCAGGTCTCGAGAAGGCAGGAGACAACCTGTACGCTACGACCCTGAACTCCGGTGAGCCCGTAGTCAACGACATCACCGCAAACGGCGGCTCCATGAGCACCGGCGAGCTCGAGATGTCCAACGTAGACCTCTCCGCAGAGTTCACGGACATGATCACGACACAGCGTGGCTTCCAGGCCAACAGCCGTATCATCACCGTATCAGACTCAATGCTTGAGGAACTCGTAAATCTGAAGAGATAAAACCCGATCTTGGTATAACAGCATGACACGCATTTATGCGTGATCATGCAGTTATACCAGAGATGTTAAAACGCATGATCTCATTCATCCTATTTGATATATAGTCAATCCGTTTCTATGGAAGCAGCCCGGTATTTCCGGGTTGTTTCCATTTTCATATCGTATGAAATGTGGTATAGTATATCCATGCTCATAGAAGTGACAAAGCTGAACGATGATAAGGTCGCGATAAACTCCGATCTGATCGAGATCATCGAGACGACGCCCGATACAGTCATCACTCTGAACACCGGGCGCAAGTTGATAGTAAAGGAAAGTAGACAAGAGCTCCGAAATCTAGTAAACTTTCATAGTTAGGGTTTTCGGATCCCTGATTTTTTGTGCTCAAATATAAACGCAACAGAAGGTAAACAACATTGGATTTAGGATCGATTATAGGTCTGGTCGGATGTATCGCGCTCGTCTTCTACGGCATCGTAGGATCGAACGGTATGTCGGCTCTGCAAAGCTTCATAGACAGAGACTCCATCATCATCACTATCGGCGGTACCATGATGTGTATCATGGCCATGAACACCATCCCTACCTTCCTGGGAGGGTTGAAGTCGTTCAAGCAGGTGCTGAATCTGGAGAAGTCCGATGCCGGCGGAGTGATCAAGCAGATCATAGACCTTTCCAACGTGGCGAGAAAAGAGGGACTGCTTTCTCTTGAGGAGGCGGCATCCAATATCGATGATGAGTTCCTGAAGAAGGGCATCATGCTGGTGGTCGACGGTACGGATCCGGACCTGGTACGTGCCATCATGGAGACCGAGATGACCGGAATAGAGGGCAGACACAAGGACAACATAGGGTTCTGGGAGAACATGGGATCCATGGGACCTGCATGGGGAATGATTGGTACACTGATCGGTCTGATAAACATGCTGAAGAACCTGTCGGATATGGCGGCTCTCGGACCTGCTATGGCCGTGGCTCTGGTCACGACATTCTACGGTTCGCTGATAGCGAACTGGATCTGTGCTCCCGTGGCCAACAAGCTCAAGATGAAGAACGCATCGGAAATGTCCGTGAAAGGAATAATGGTGGAGGGACTCCTGTCAATACAGGCAGGTGAGAACCCGAGAGTCATAGAGGAGAAGCTGAAGTCCTTCATATCTCCGACGGATAGAAAGGCGATGAGCTCTGATGAGGGCGGCGCCGCAGGCGGAGGAGAGGGCTGATGGCTAGAAAAGCGGCTCCCGAAGAGCCCCCGAAGGGCGCACCGGCGTGGCAGTCTACGTTTGCGGATCTCATGAATCTGCTGCTCTGCTTCTTCGTGCTGCTCTATGCTTTCTCCAGCACGGATGTGGACAAGTTCGAGGCTATAGCGGCCTCCATGTCCAAGGCCTTCTCCATATTTGATCCGGGAGGAGACACCGTAGGAGACGGAGATGCCGTGGGCAACGGTGTGTCGCAGCTCTCCAATATCGCGGAGCAGATATCCTCCATGGGCAAGAACACCACGGGCAACTCTCAGAACAAGGACTACAACGAAGAGGGCATGGGTGAGGAGACCTTTGAGTCCGCTACCTTCTCCAAGGATGACATGGAGAACGGGGATGAGGAGAATCAGGCTCCGGACAAGAACGAGCACGAGACCAGCAGCGAGGGAGACCAGGCTGAGCAGGGCACCCAGGGGCAGCAGCAGGAACAGCAGGCAGCGCAGATCTCCGACGAGCAGGCGAAGCAGCAGCTGGAGGAGTCCGGGATCAAGGAGTCCGAGGAGCTTGCAGAGCGCATAGAGGAGACCGTCAATGAGGAGGATCTCGCAAAACAGATCGATATCGACTTCACCAGTCAGTATGTCAGCCTCACGATGAACGGTTCGTTGTTATTTGACTCAGGAAGTGCTACAATAAAAGATACCGCTACGGTCACACTCGATAAGGTGGGTAAGATACTCGAGACCTATGCGGACAGTACAATAGAGATAGAAGGACATACGGACAATGTCCCCATCAGCAATTCGCAGTTTCACAACAATGACGAGCTGTCGGATGCGAGGGCTTTGAGCGTTTTTGCGTATTTTAGGGACAATTCCGACCTGGATCCGGCCATCATGAAGCATACCGGAAGGGGAGCATATGTCCCGATAGCCGACAACGGTACGCCGGAGGGCAGACAGCTCAACAGGCGCGTGGAGATAAGGATTTACAACCAGCTGAGCGATGTGTCGTAGGCGGAGAGCCGGGGCATGGCAGGCATGGGGATAAAGGAGATCTGACGTGAAAAAGAACATGATAAGCATCATCATACTGGCACTTCTTGTGGTGAATGTCGCAATGAATGCGATCATGATGTTCACTGTGATACCGGCAAACAGGAAGACGATAGCCCTGGTCGACCAGGTGTCGGCAGCCATAAAGCTCGATACGTCGGGCACCTCTTCGGAGGGTTCATCGGGCGGGAGCTCAAGGTCTGTATCTCTCGCAGATACGGCTACATACTCCGTACCGGATCAGCAGACATTCCAGCTGAAGAAGGGCGAGGATGCCAAGGATCACTTCCTGGTGTGTTCAGTGGCCATTCTTATGGATATGACACATGACGACTACGAGACATACGGCGGAGACATAGACAGCAGACAGTCGCTCATACTCAATGCTCTGTCGGAGACCATAGGTCAGTATTCGTATGAGGATGTACAGGCTCTGGGGCAGGCGGGCGTGCAGAATGCATGTCTCGAGAAGCTGCAGGAGGTGTTCGGATCGGACTTCATATATCAGGTTGCCTTGAGCGGATATATAGTCCAGTAATATACGGCAATAATTGGAAGGACCGGGTAAGAAATGGGAGATGTCCTCTCACAGGACGAAATTGATAATCTCTTAAAGGCGCTCTCTACAGGTGAGATAGATGCCGATGAGATGAAGGAGGATACCGGCAAGTCGGTCAAGGAATACGACTTCAAGCGTCCGGCGAAGTTCTCCAAGGAGCACCTGCGCACGCTGGAGATCATCTTCGAGCATTACGGCAGGCTTTTGTCCACCAATCTCCCGGTGTATCTGCGAAAGAACGTGCAGGTGAGCGTGGTAAACTCCGAGGCACTGACATTCTCCGAGTTTACGAACTCGCTGTCCAACCCGGTAATACTGGGTATAGTGAATTTCCTCCCGCTGAACGGTAACGTGATGGTGGAGCTGGGATGCAACCTCGGATTCGCGATGATAGACAGACTCCTGGGCGGACAGGGCGATGCGCTGGAGAAGAACAGAGAGTTCTCGGAGATAGAGATGTCCCTGGTGGAAAAGATGATGGCGGTATGCATATCTCTTTTCAGGGAGCCGTGGAAGAACGTGGTGGAGCTTTCTCCGGTGCTTGAGCGTGTGGAGACCAATCCGCAGTTCGCTCAGATCATAGCTCCTACCGAGATGATAGCTATCGTGACCCTGAATATCCGTATCGGAGAGGTGGAGGGACTGATGAACATCTGTCTGCCGTACTTCACTCTCGAGTCGGTCATGGACAAGCTGAACACGAAGTTCTGGTTCTCGACGATGCAGGAGTCGTCGGATGATGATTATACAGAGCATCTGCAGGATATGATACAGCATGTGCAGATACCGATCATAGCAAAGCTTGGGGACAGTTCCATCACTGTCACCGATTTCGTCAATCTGCAGCCGGGGGATGTCATCAGACTGTCCTCGAAGGTTGATGAGGAAATGGATATATACGTGGGAAACATCAGGAAGTTCAAGGCTCTGCCGGGTGCGACCAAGAAGACGTACGCTGTCAGAGTGACATCGATAATCAAAGAGGAGGAGGAATAGGCGCATGGACGGAATGCTATCGCAGGATGAAATAAACGCCCTGCTTTCCGGAATGGCCGCAGACGGGGACGATGCAGCCCCGGCCGGTGACGCGGCACCTGCCGCAGATGCCTCTCCAGCCGGCGGCGGAGACGATCTCCTTACTGAGTTTGAGAAGGATGCCATAGGCGAGGTAGCCAATATAAGCATGGGAACATCGGCGACTACGCTGTATTCCCTCGTCAATATGAAGGTGGATATCACCACTCCCGAGGTCACCATAGCCACATGGGAGGATATCACCAAGGAGTATGAAAAGCCCTGCGTATTCATACAGATACACTACAAGGCAGGACTGGACGGCTACAATATGCTGGTCCTCCGCGAGAATGACGTAAAGATCATCACGGATCTGATGATGGGCGGAGACGGCACCAATACGGACGGAGAGCTGGGAGAGCTCCATCTCTCGGCAATATCGGAGGCCATGAACCAGATGATGGGATCGTCGGCCACCTCGCTCTCGTCCATGCTCGGGAGGATGATAGATATCTCACCGCCCGAGGCGTCCCTGGTGGATATGGCGAATGATGATCCGGCCAACATGCCGGATTTCCTCCACGGACAGTTCGTCAAGATATCCTTCAGGATGCAGATCGGAGACCTGGTGGACTCAGCTATAATGCAGCTGTATCCCATAGATTTCGCGAAGGAGCTGTACGATCACTTCATAGGAAGTCAGGAGGCAGCAGCACCCGCAGCAGCGGCACCTGAGCCGGCACCTGCACCGCAGCCGGCAGCACCGCCGCCACCGGCACCGGATATGGCAGCAGCGCCGCCTCCGCAGATGGGATATCCGCAGGCACCGCCTCCGCAGATGGGCTACGGAGCACCGCCGCAGATGGGATATCCGCAGGCACCGCCTCCACAGATGGGCTACGGCATGCCGATGGGAGCACCGGTGAATGTACAGCAGGCACAGTTCGCTACATTCTCCAACGACATCAATCCGATGCAGCCCCAGGAGAACATAGACCTGATAAAGGATGTGCCGCTTGAGGTCACGGTGGAGCTGGGCAGGACACACAAGTCCATAAATGATATACTTGATTTTTCACCCGGTACTATCATAGAATTGGACAAGATAGCAGGAGAGCCCATAGACGTTCTGGTGAACGGCAAGAATGTTGCAAAGGGTGAGGTCGTCGTCATCGACGAGAGTTTTGGAGTAAGGGTAACCGAAATTATAAAATAAGGAGTTAAGAAGTTATGGCAAAGAACATTCTGATCTGTGATGATGCAGCGTTCATGAGGATGATGATCAAGGACATCCTCTCCAAGAATGGCTACAATGTCGCCGGAGAAGCAGAGAATGGTGCTAAGGCTGTCGAGAAGTACAATGAGCTCAAGCCCGACCTCGTTTTGATGGACATTACCATGCCTGAGATGGACGGCATCGAAGCACTGAAGGCTATCAAGGGCGCCGATCCTGCAGCGCTTGTCATCATGTGTTCTGCTATGGGACAGCAGGCAATGGTCATCGAGGCTATTCAGGCAGGTGCAAAGGACTTCATCGTCAAACCCTTCCAGGCTGAGAGAGTGCTCGAGGCAGTGAAGAAGGTTGTGGGCTGATTGGGTGTAGACGGCTTTATACAGCTTGTAACAGTCATTGCTATATTTGTCTTCGTGCTGGTGATCACATATTTCACCACCAGGTTCGTGGGCGGATATGCGAAGAGTAAGGTAATTACAGGCAATATTGAGCTGATCGATTCCATGAAGATAGCTCCGTCCGGATATATCGCCGTGGTGAGAGTCGCTTCCAAGTACATAGCGGTGGGCATAGGAAAGAACGAGATCAGTTTCCTGTGCGAACTGCCGGGAGAGGATGTGATGATCAGGGACGCCGGAGGCGTGGCGGGCTATGATTTCAAGGAGCTTATCGAAAAAGCCCGGGGCAAGATAGGTAAAAAATGAAGATACATAAGCTGAGATTTTTATTTCTGCTGCCTGTATTTCTGATGTTTGTTTTGACCCTTCCTGTTTCGGCATATGCCAATAATGATATTGCGACCCGAAGGGATATAGGGGCATCGTCCACACAGACGCTCGAAGAAACACCCGGGGAGAGATCTCCGGATTACAACGGGCTGGGCTTCCTGAGGGACGGTTATGATGCACCTACGGTCATAGATGAGCCGGGGAGTGCCGATGACAGGTCGGATATCAGAGAGTTAAATGTAGGCAACAATCTTAATATTACATACAATGATGGTAACGGAAACCTGACTGGTGCGCTTAGGATACTGATCATCCTGACGCTCGTGGCTCTGGCTCCGCTCCTTCTCATAATGTTGACCTCATTCACCAGGATCCTGGTGGTACTGCATTTCGTAAGGGCGGCCATAGGTACCCAGACAGCACCACCGAATCAGGTATTAGTGGGGTTAACTCTTTTTTTGACTTTCTTTATCATGCAGCCCGCTATTAACGAGATCAATACCAATGCCATCAGACCCTTTGAGGCCGGGGAGATGACCCAGCAGGAGTTTGCGGAGGCTGCCATGGCTCCTTTGAGAGAGTTCATGTACGGCCAGACCCAGATGAAGGACGTCAGGCTTTTCCTTGATATAGCAGAGATAGAGGATGTGGAAGGTATAGACGATATCCCAAGCGCAGTCCTCATTCCCGCGTTCATCATATCCGAGCTTAGGACGGCGTTCATCATAGGATTTTTGATATATATACCTTTTATCGTGATAGATATGGTGGTGGCATCGACCCTGATGAGTATGGGTATGATGATGCTGCCTCCCACGACTGTGTCCATGCCGTTCAAGATACTGCTCTTCGTGCTGGCGGACGGATGGAATCTGGTGATCGGTTCGCTGGTCAAGACGTTCTACTGACGGTAGATACGGAATGCCACAGAGAGGAAAGCGTTTATGGATATTTCGGCTGTTACGACGATAGCGAGAGAGACATTATATACGGTCATAATCACGGCTGCACCAGTGCTGCTCATTTCGCTGACGGTGGGTCTTGCGGTCTCCATCTTTCAGACGGTCACCAGCATACAGGAGCAGACACTGACTTTCGTTCCGAAGTTCCTTGCCATCTTCCTGGGGCTGATGCTCCTCGGACACTGGATGCTTGGAAATATGGTCGGACTAATGGAGAGGCTCTGGGGTGATTTCACTCTGTATGTCAAGTAGCGGATGATAGATTATACCTTTTCCATACAGGATCTGGAGTTTTATCTCCTGATAGTTACGAGAGTGACATGTTTCGTGCATACGGCTGTGTTCTTTTCCACAGGCAATGTGCCGAGACGGGTGAAGGTTGGTTTTTCGCTGCTGCTCTCGTTTTTGTTGTTCAGATTCGTGGTGCCGCATATGGCACTGCCGTACAATACCATCATCGGATACTCGGCCCTTGTCCTGAAGGAGGCTGTGGCCGGACTCCTTCTGGGGTTTGCCACCAATATGTGTATGTATATCCTTCAGTTCGTGGGCACCATCACTGATATGGATATAGGACTGTCTATGGTCAGCCTGTTCGATCCCGTGACGAGAGTCAATACCGGATTCACCGGCACCATGTACCAGTATTCGGTGCTCCTGATACTCTGTATCACCGATATGCACCACTGGATACTCAGGGCGTTCATAGACAGCTACGAGCTGATACCCACCGGCAGGCCGGTGTTCGATACGGACAAGCTTCTGGTGGCGATGATGAAGTTTTTTACCGACTATTATTCGATAGCGTTCAGGATCTTCATGCCGGTGTTCGGTGTGATGCTGCTTCTGAATGCTGTGCTTGGCATCATGGCGAAGATAGCACCGCAGATGAACATGTTCTCTGTGGGTATGCAGCTGAAGATAATGGTGGGACTGTCGGTGCTTTTTGTCACCATCGGTTTCCTGCCGAGCATTTCGGATTTCATATTTTCCGAGATGAAGGTTGTGTTCGCTGATTTTGCAGAGGGAATGTACGTACAGTGATACTGGAATATGATCTTCAGTTCTTCGGCGAGGACGGACCCGGCGGAGAGAAGACTGAGGAGCCTACCCAAAAAAAGCTGGACGATGCCAGAAAGGACGGCAACGTCGCCAAGAGTCAGGAGATATGCAATGCCGTATCTCTTATTGCCATGTTCATCACTCTGAGGCTGGCAGGACTGGGTATAGGTGAGAAGTTCATGGAGATCTTCAGGTATGTCTTCGAGGTGATCCCCGACTATACCAGGCTGATCCAGGGTCAGATCGTGATCAATGAGTATACCGGGCTTCTTAGGATCATCATACTGAGGATGCTCCTGATCCTTCTTCCCGTGATGGCGGTGGGCGTGATAGTGGCTTTCGGGACCAACAAGGCACAGATCAAGTGGATGATCACCATGAAGCCTCTGAGACCCAAGGCCAGCAAACTGAGCCCGGCCAGCGGCGTAAAGAAGCTCTTCTCCAAGAAGAAGCTGGTGGATCTGGCATTAAGCATAGCCAAGCTTGCCGTGATATTCATCGTGGTATGGAGCTATATAAAGGACCGGTTCGCCATGGTGGGTCTGCTCTATGATATGTCCATAGGGTCGGCCATCAGCACGGTCTGCTACACGGTAGTGGATCTCGGGCTGCGCATCAGCCTGGTGTACCTTCTGGTGGCTTTTCTTGATCTCATCTATCAGAGACGCAAGTTTCACAAGGATATGATGATGACCAAGCAGGAGGTCAAGGATGAATACAAGAATTCAGAAGGAGATCCTCAGATCAAGGGCAAGATCAAGCAGAAGATGATGGAGGCCTCCAGACGGAGGATGATGCAGGCAGTGCCCGAAGCGGATGTCGTCATCACGAACCCTACGCACTTTGCTGTGGCGCTGAAATATGATGCAGAGGTGGCGGATGCTCCGATCGTCATCGCCAAGGGGCAGGATTTTCTGGCACAGAAGATCAAGGATGAGGCCAGGTCATTCGGAGTGGAGATAGTAGAGAACAAGGCTTTGGCCAGGATGATATACCACAATGTGGACGTGGGAGGGAAGATACCTCCCGAGCTCTATCAGGCGGTGGCGGAGGTCCTCGCTTTTGTTTACAATATAAGAGAACAGAAAGGGACATCCGGGTCTAAGAGGATGATGGCTTAATGGATACAGCTGCAGGCACAACCAAAAAGAAGGTTCTGAAACCGCAGGATCTGGGAGTAGCGTTATATCTGCTCGCAGCTTTTGTGTTTCTTATCGTGCCCATACCCAACACGCTGCTGGACGTGCTGCTCGCCATAAACATGGCGGTGGCCTTTGCCATTCTTTTCAATTCGCTGTTCGTCAAGGAAGTGCTGGATATGTCCTTCTATCCGACCATCCTCCTGTTCACTACGATATTCAGGATATCGCTGAACGTGTCATCCACGAAGCTGATCCTCTCCACCGGTGATCCCGGAAACGTGGTCAGGACCTTCGGAGCCTTCGTCGGAGGCAACGACCTGATCATCGGTACCATCGTGTACATCATACTGATCATAGTCCAGTTCGTCGTGATCAATAAGGGCTCGGAGCGTGTGTCCGAGGTCACGGCCAGGTTCACTCTGGATGCCATGCCCGGTAAGCAGATGGCTATCGATGCAGACCTGAATACCGGAGCCATAGACGATGCAGAGGCCAAGCGCCGCAGAGACAAGATACAGGAAGAGTCATCCTTCTTCGGTTCCATGGACGGTGCCGTGAAGTACGTCAAGGGAGACTCCACCGCAGGTCTTCTGATCACGCTCATCAACGTGGTGGGCGGCATAGCGATGGGAGTGCTGAGGAGAGGAGACACGATAGGGGATGCTCTCCAGAACTATACCATACTGACCATAGGTGACGGACTGGTCTCTGCTATACCGTCCCTTCTGATATCCCTGGCAACAGGTATACTGGTCACCAAGGGCGGCAAGGAGGCAGACTTCGGTCCGGATCTCGTGAAGCAGCTCTTCGGCGTGCCGAAGGTAATGTATCTCGCGGGCTCCGTCATAGTGTTCCTGGGAGTGGTCACCCCTCTGAACATAGTGATATTCACGGTGGTGGGCGCGCTCTTTCTGGTGGGCGGCCGCATGATGCAGAACCAGCTGGAGGTTCAGAAGGTGGAGACTGCGGTGCAGGAGGAAGAGGTGTCCGCAGAGGAGATCAGGAAGCCGGAGAATGTGGTGTCACTGCTCTCGGTGGATCCCATAGAGCTGGAGTTTGGATACGGCATCATCCCTCTGGCGGATGTCAATCAGGGCGGAGACCTGCTGGACCGTGTCGTCATGATCAGGCGTCAGATAGCACTGGAACTCGGTACCGTGGTGCCTATCATCAGGCTGCGTGACAATATCCAGCTCAATCCGAACCAGTACATCATCAAGATAAAGGGAGTGCAGGTCGCCGACGGCGAGATACTCTTCGATCACTATATGGCCATGAATCCCGGATACGTGGAGGAGGAGATCACCGGAATACCTACGGTGGAGCCTTCCTTCCATCTGCCTGCCATATGGATCACCGAGGGACAGAGAGAGAGAGCGGAATCCATGGGATATACCGTGGTGGATCCTCCTTCCATCATAGCCACACACCTGACAGAGGTGATCAGGCAGCATATCGCGGAGCTTCTGACGAGACAGGATACGCAGAACCTGATAGACAATCTGAGAGAGTCCAATCCCTCCGTGGTGGAGGAGCTCACGCCGAAGCTTCTGGGACTCGGAGAGATACAGAAGGTGCTGCAGAATCTGCTGGAGGAGGGTGTATCCATCAGGGATCTTTTGACCATATTCGAGACACTGGCCGACTATGCCGCCACCACAAGAGATACCGATGTGCTGACGGAGTATGCGAGACAGGCACTGAAGAGAGCCATCACCGCGAGATACTTCGAGCCGGGTGAGACCACTCAGGTCGTGACGCTGGATCCCAAGATCGAGCAGGAGATCATGAGCTCCGTGAAGCAGACCGAGCAGGGGGCATATCTTACACTGGATCCCGAGAGGACAAAGGCCATCATAGCGGCTACGGAAACAGAGGTGAAGAAGCTGGATGATCTCGGAAGGAACGAGATAGTGGTCACGTCTCCAATAGTCCGTATCTACTTCAAGAAGCTGACAGAAGACTATTTGGAAGATTTGGTGGCTATATCCTATAATGAGATAGAGAACAACGTGGAGCTGCAGAGCATCGGTATGATTACCGCGTAGAGTGATATGAGATGATAATCAAGAAGTTTAACGGGAAAAACGAAGATGAAGCACTGAAGGCTGCCAGAGGTGAGCTCGGAGCCGGTGCCGTCATCATGAATGTGAAGAAGGTAAAGAAGAAGGGACTGGCGGGACTTTTTTCCAAACCCTATGTCGAAGTGACCGCGGCCGTGGAGGAGGAGCAGGATACATACACCGCCCATACCCAGCCGGCACAGGAGCCCAAAGCCCCGGCAGCTTCCGGCAGTACGAAGCCTCTGGGTACGCTGCAGCCGGTGAAGAGTCTGCAGCCCGGACAGCCGCTGCAGCCGAGATCTGCCGCACCCCGCCGCACCAGCGATATATCTCAGTACAAGGATGTCCTGACAGACGAGGAATACGAAAAGCTCCATCCCGACGAGAGTCAGGCCGGAGAGAGTCCGAAGCGCAGGAGCACCGACAAGGTCGAGGATCTCCAGAGCCTCATCGAGAAGCAGATCAAGACCGTGATGAGTGAGGAGTCCGGAGAGGCACAGCGCTCATCGGAGAAGAAGGAGTCGAAGAACAAAGAGGTGATGAGCTTTATCAAGCTCATCTATACGACGCTGATCAATAATGAGGTGGATGAGAAATATGCCAATGACCTCGTCGAAGAGATAGAGAAGCTCTCGAAGCCCGGCGTGACCATTGACTATCTGCTTTCCAACATATACCAGAAGCTGATCCTCAGGTTCGGTGTCAATGCGGGGCTTACAGCCTCGGAGAACGGTCCGAAGGTGATATTCGTCCTCGGTCCCACAGGAGTGGGCAAGACTACCACCATAGCCAAGCTGGCCTCGGACATGGCAGTGAACCAGAAAAAGAAGGTCGCACTGCTCACAACCGATACCTACAGGATAAAAGCAGCAGAGCAGCTCCGCACATATGCTGACATCATCCCGGATATGCCCTTCAGAGTGGTGTATACGGCGGACGATCTGAAGGAGGCTCTGGGCGAGCTGAAGGAGTACGACTTCATCTTCGTCGATACCGCAGGGTATTCTCCCAAGGATGTGGAGAAGAGAGATGAGATGAAGCATATCCTGGAGGCTGCGAAAGAGATCACCGAGATAGAGACCTATCTTGTGCTCTCTGTCACCACGAAGTACCGTGATCTGCTCTCCATCTGCGACTCCTACAAGGAGATGGGTGAATACAAGATAGTATTCACCAAGCTGGACGAGACGTCCTGCTTCGGCAACATATACAACATACGTGTCTATACGGGGGCGGAGATAGGCTATATGACAGACGGTCAGGAAGTGCCTGACGATATAGAGGCCTTCAATCCTCAGTTTATCGTCAGATCGATATTGGGTGGTTCGTGATGGATCAGGCTACCAGACTGCGCAGTATCATAAAACAGAATCAGGTGGCTCCGGCCAATGCCGCCAGAGTCATGACGGTGACCAGCGGAAAGGGCGGTGTGGGCAAGTCGAATGTCTCGATCAACCTGGCTGTCCAGTTCAAGAAGATGGGACAGAGAGTCATCATCTTCGATGCGGACTTCGGACTGGCGAACATAGAGGTGATGTTCGGCACCGTGCCGAAGAACAACTTGGCGGACCTCATATATCAGGGCAAGGGCATCAGGGATGTGATCACCTGGGGGCCCATGGATATAGGTTTCATATCGGGAGGGAGCGGTATCGCGGGGCTCACCAACCTGAACGCCGAGTACCTGAACTACCTCGTGTCCCAGCTGAACGAGCTCGACAGCATCGCTGATGTTATAATAATAGATACGGGAGCCGGCATCTCAAGTGCGGTCATAGAGTTTCTCGTGGCCTCGGGTGAGGTGCTGCTCGTGACGACACCCGAGCCGACGTCCATCACCGACTCGTATTCGCTGCTCAAGGCTCTTAAGCACAATCCGAGATACAGCGGTGAGAGCTCGAAGATAAAGGTCATATCCAACAAGGTGTCGGACAGCAAGGAGGGAGAGCTCCTCTACAAGAAACTGAACGCAGTGGTACAGAGATACCTCCACCTGGATATGACATATCTGGGGTCCATACCGGAGGATCACGAGCTGTCAAAGGCGGTGATGCAGCAGAATCCCGTGTGCCTGTCGAATATGAACGCCAAGTCGGCGAGGGCATTTGATGATATAGCAAAGACGCTGATGGATATACCGCACGAGAAGCCCAGGGGAATGGCAGGCTTCTTTGCGAGCATGATAAGAGGGAGAGGATAAGCGCATATGTTATCAGACCACGTAATACCGGGCGACAAAGTAGATCTGACCGAGGTAAAAAGCGAGGAGAGGATCGCCGGATCAGGGGTGATAGAGAGAAAGACATACTCGTCGAGAGTGTATGATATCGTCTCTGAGGATGAGATACAGGTAAACATGCCCTTCATCGACGGCCACATAGTGCTGCTGGAGATAGGGGACGACTACGATCTGTGCTTCTACTCGGGCAACGGTCTGTATCAGTGCTATGCCAGGGTGACGGACAGATACAAGGCAAACAACGTCTATGTACTTTGCCTGGAGCTCACCTCGCCGCTTCGCAAGTTCCAGCGGAGAGAGTATTACAGGCTCAACTGCATCCTGAACATGAAGTGCAGGGAGGTCGGTGACAAAGAATATGATGAGATGAAGATGAAGCAGAACGACGTGAGCTTCATCAATACGGATCTGATCCTGGAGGACGGAGTGATCGTCGATATCAGCGGAGGCGGTGCGAAGTTCATCTCCGACAGGAAGTTCGACCGGGATACCAAGATACTCTTCATGTTCAACCTGAACATCGGCGGAAAGCTCACGGAATACGAGGTGATAGGCCGTGTCATTCTTTCGGACGAGATGGAAGGCAGACCCGGAGAATACAGGAATCACGTACAATTCGTAAATATCAAGGACAGAGACAGGGAAGGTATCATCAGATACATCTTCGAAGAGGAGCGCAAGATAAGGAGAAAAGAGAGCGGGATACAGGAATAGACCCGTTGAAATATATGCTTGGAGGAAAAAATGGGTAAAAAAGTACTGGTTGTAGATGACTCTGCACTCATGAGAAAGGTCGCCTGTGATATAATAAAAAGCGACGCCAGATACGATGAGCCTGATACCGGCCGGAACGGTCAGGAAGCACTGGAGCTGGTAAGGAAAAAGAAATACGACGCCATAGTCCTGGACGTGAACATGCCCGTTATGGACGGCATAGAGTTTTTGAGAGAGCTCAAGAAGGAAGGCCGTAAGGAAAGGGTGATGATGTTCTCCACCACGACGGGCGAGGGGACACATCAGACGATGGAGTCGCTGGAGCTGGGTGCCATGGACTTCATCAAGAAGCCCGAAAGGTACAGGGAGACCTCCGGAGAGGATTTCGCCCATGAGTTCCTGAGGATACTGGCAGTTGTGTCCGGAGCAGGTGATGTGATGGCTCCGGAGAAGAAGTCGGTGTCCGTTTCTTCGTTTGCAGGACGGCCTGCAGCCACGGTGACTCTGAGACCTCATACACCGGTCAGAGGAGAGAAGATAGTGGCCATCGCAAGCTCGACGGGGGGACCCAAGGCGCTGCATTCGGTGATACCGATGCTCCCGGCCGAACTGGATGCTCCGGTGATACTGGTACAGCATATGCCGGAAGGCTTCACGAAGTCTCTTGCCGACAGACTGGACCAGATGAGCAAGGTTTCCGTCAAGGAGGCCGAGGAGGGGGATGTCCTGGAGAAGGGGCATGTGTATATCGCTCCCGGCGGCAAGCATATGAAGGTGGCGAAGTCGGGCAACCACACCAGAATATATTTCTCGATGGAGCCTGCCAGAGAGGGCGTCAGACCCTGTGCCAACTACATGTACGAGTCACTGGCAGAGACCTCATACGATCAGATCTGCTGCGTGGTGCTCACGGGAATGGGGGCCGACGGCACCGAGGGGATCAAGAATCTGGAGCGCAGCAAGAAGCTCCACATCATATCCCAGGATGAGGCCACCTGCGCCGTATACGGGATGCCAAGAGCGATCGCTCTCACAGGATTGGTAAATGAAGTCCTTCCCTTGGAAAGGATAGCAGATGCTATCACCAGGGAAGTAGGTAAAAAATAAAAGCAATGGATCTGCCCGGTCAGAACAGTCTGGACGGACAGGCCGGAAGAAGAATGGAGGATTTCAAATGGATGTAAGTCAGTATCTCGGTATTTTCCTGGATGAGTCCAGGGAGCATATCCAGACCCTTTCCGATCAGATGATGATCCTGGAGCAGGAGCCTGAGAATCAGGACGCTATCAGCGAGATCTTCAGAGCTGCGCATTCGCTGAAGGGTATGGCAGGGACCATGGGCTACAAGAGGCTCCAGCATCTGACACATGTCACGGAGGACTGTTTCTCCGACATCAGATCAGGTTCCATGGCTGTCACCAGTGAGCTGATGGACGTGCTTTTTCAGGCACTTGATGCGATCGAAGGGTATGTCAACACTATCCAGGAGACTACAGATGAGGGTGATGACGACAACGAGAACATCGTCAACGAGATCAACCGTATAAGAGCTGCCGCTACAGGCAAGGGCGGAGACGCACCCGCTCCCAAGAAGGAGGAGAGTGCAGATTCAGCCGAGGCAGGAGCCGGATCGGACGCTGCTCCCGCAAGCGAGAAGGCAGCATACAGAAACATGAAGCTCGATGATTCCGCAAAGGGAGTCATGGAGGATGCGATATTAGCCGGCAAGCATGTGTTCGGCTTCAGCGTATATATCCAGGAGACCTGCCTGCTGAAGGCAGCAAGAGCTTTCCTCGTAATAAAGGCACTGGAGGATATGGGTGAGGTCATCGCCACAGATCCTTCATCACAGGATATCGAGGATGAGAAGTTTGACTTCTGCTTCAGCCTGTTCACCATCTGTGACAGCGATATGGAGAGCGCGAAGGCAGCCATCATGAGCGTATCCGAGATAGAGGAGGCTGTCGGCGAGGAGTATACCGCAGAGATGATGCAGAACTTCGGTGCAGGCGCAGCTGCAGAGAGCAGCGAGGCCGGAAGTGAGGAGACCAAGGAGGAGGCTCCCGAGGTAAAGGAGACAGCTCCCGCAGTGAAGACGGAGACAGCTCCCGCCGCAAAGGGAGATGCCGCAGGCAAGCCTCAGGCTCAGTCGAAGAAGCCCGTCATATCCAAGACCATAAGAGTAGATATAGAGAAGCTCGATACACTGATGAACCTCGTGTCCGAGCTGATCATAGCAAAGAATACCATCGTATCGGCGGCAGACGGCGGAGAGACATCCAGCCAGACGCTGAACGAGCAGGTAGAGTATCTGGAGAGCGTGACCACCAACCTGCATGAAGCAGTCATGAAGGTCAGGATGGTGCCCATAGAGAGCGCCGTCAACAAGTTCCCTCGTATGGTACGTGATCTGGAGAAGAAGCTGGATAAGAAGATGCAGCTGACCATCACCGGTGAGGAGACAGAGCTCGACCGTACAGTGGTGGATGAGATCGGCGATCCTCTGATGCACCTGATAAGGAACAGTGCGGACCACGGTCTGGAGCATCCCGACGAGAGGGCTGCAAAGGGCAAGCCCGAGATGGGTACCATTTTCCTCAACGCATATCAGGACGGCAACTCGGTCATCATCGAGGTGGGCGACGACGGTAAGGGTATTGACGTAGAGGCAGTAAGGGCGAAGATAGTCGAGAGAGGACTGGCTTCCGAGGAGACTGCATCTCAGTACACGGATAAAGAGGTCATCAATTACCTCTTCGATCCCGGTTTCTCCATGGCCAAGAAGGTCACGGATATCTCGGGAAGAGGAGTCGGACTGGATGTCGTCAAGAGCAATATAGAGTCTCTGGGCGGCGATGTGTCCGTGAAGACCAAGCTGGATGAGGGCAGCACATGGATCATCAGACTGCCGCTGACACTGGCTATCATCCAGGCACTCATGGTAATAGTAGGAGAAGAGAAGTATGCCATACCTCTGGACTCCATCACTACTATAGAGAGCGTACAGGAGTCGGATCTCAAGCTCGTACAGGGCAAGGAGGTCATACAGCTCCGCGGAACGGTCATCCCCATTGTCAGGATGTCCAATATCCTCGGTGTGGAGTCTACACACAACGAGGACGAGGATATGATAGTGGTCATAGTCAAGAAGGGCGATTCACAGGCCGGTCTTGTCGTGGACGAGCTCATGGGACAGCAGGAAGTGGTCATCAAGTCCCTCGGCAAGTACATCAACACCGACAGAGTGATAAGCGGCGCTACGATCCTTGGCGACGGCGAGGTGGCTCTTATCATAGATGCAAACGCACTCATCTGATAGCATAGCCATACACCGGAATTAACAGTACGCACTATACATGATTTGGAGGAACTGTATATGGAAGAATTAGAAAAATACGTGGAAGACAAGGCTACTCAGTATATTGTGGTAAACCTTGGAATAGAGCATTACGGTATAGATATCAAGTATATCGATAATATCGTAAAAGTCCCTGCCATCAGGAGAGTCCCGAACATCGAAGAGTTCTTCAAGGGCGTGATCAACCTGAGAGGTGAGGTCATCCCCGTCATGGACCTGAGGCTCAGGTTCGGCATGGAGGAGCTCGAGTATACCGGCAAGACAAGGATCATCATCGTGAAGCTGGATCCCCAGGCGTCCATCGGTCTCATAGTGGATGAGGTAGAGCAGGTTCTCGATATCTATGATTCACAGATAGAGAAGGTTTCTGCTGAAAAGAAAGAAGAGACGAACGGATATATCACGACTGTCGGCAAGACAGACAGAGGTCTCGTCTCCATACTTAATCTCGCGACTGTGATAGGAGAGCGGGAACAGCAGATATAAAGGAGGCACTGTATGGCTGAACTGGATCTGAACAATGTAGATGCCATGTACTACGATGTCCTGCGCGAGATAGGTAATATAGGCGCAGGCAATGCAGCCACAGCATTGGCTACAATGATAGGTACCAAAGTGGATATGAGGGTCCCCAAGGTCGAGCTCGTTGAGTTTTCGGAGATGGGCGAGGCGCTCGGCGGAGAGGAACAGATAATGGCAGGTATTTATCTGCAGATCTCCGGAGATATCACCGGATCGATCATGTTCCTGCTGGAAGAGAAGTCGGCACATGATCTGGTATCCCGTCTGATGGGAGGAGGGGAGGCCGTCTTCGAAGAGGGACAGCCCTTCAACGAGATGGAGCAGTCGGCTCTGAGTGAGATAGGTAACATCATAGTCGGCAGTTATCTGAACTCTCTTTCTATGCTTACCGGTCTCAAGATCATAGAGTCCGTCCCTTCTCTGGCGATGGATATGGCGGAGGCGCTGCTTTCGGTTCCCGCTATCGAGTTCGGTATGGTGGGAGACAAGATGCTCCTCATACAGACGTCCTTCTCGGAGGACACCGAGCTCAACGGCTACTTCGTGCTGACCCCGGATCTGGAGTCGTACGGCAAGCTGCTGAAGGCCCTGGGTGTAATGCAGTAAAAATTGTAACTACGATATTTTCAGGAGTGATGAATGGCTGAGATGATAAAAGTGGGCATGGCTGACCTGAAGCTGTGCATCAGCCCCAACAGCATCACAACATTGGGCCTGGGTTCCTGCGTGGGTGTAGCCATAAGGGATACGGGCAACAAGGTTGGCGGATTGGCTCATGTGATGCTTCCGGACTCTAAAGAAATAAAGAATAATGCGAATATAGCAAAGTTTGCCGATACCGGAGTGGAAGAGCTGGTGAGGCAGATGGAGAAGGCGGGTGCGAGGCGCAACATGATGGTCGCCAAGATCGCCGGCGGGGCACAGATGTTTGCCATGCAGCAGAACTCGCCGCTGGTGAAGGTGGGTGACAGGAATGTGGCTGCCGTTAAGAAGAAGCTCGCAGAGCTCAAGATCCCTATCAAGGCAGAGGACACCGGACTGAACTACGGGCGCACCGTGGAGTTCTATCCCGAGACCGGTGACTATATCATAAAGGCAGTGGGAAAGCCTCCTAAGACCATATGAGCGAGGAGATAGGCGAGAACGGTCAAAGCCCGGCACCCCTTGGGGGAGGTCCGGCCGCAGCTCCTGCGAAGCCGGCTGCGCAGGCGGCAGGTTCAAAGAAGAAAAAGGCCGATGAAGAGCCCAAGCCACTGCATCTGAAGACAAAGACCGTGCCGGCGATCGTGATGCTGGCAGGAGGACTGGCAGCTGCAGTATGTGTGTTTGTCAGGCAGACGGAGCTCAAGACAGCTCTGGTCATCATATTTGTGAGCCTGCTGGCTTTTCTGGTGGTAGGGGATATCATAAAGATATTTCTGGACAGGATAGAGCTGCTGACACCTGATATGGTGGATGCGGATGGCAATGTGATCGAAAAAGGAAAGAGTGAGGAAGAGCCCGGAGAAGAAAGAGAGGGCGTGATCTTAGAAGAAAACCCCGAGGCCGGTGAAGAGACAGGCCCTTCAGGAGAGGGCCCGGCATAGGGAAGGATCAAGGAAGAGTAGCTGATGGATGATGTCGGAAGACAAAAACTCTGGAACGAATACGGGAAGACCAAGTCACCCCAGATCAGAGAGAAGATAATAGTGGAATATGCGCCTTTGGTAAAGGTCGTGGCCGGAAGGCTTTCCATGTATCTGGGATACAATGTGGAGTATGATGACCTGGTAGGCTATGGTGTGTTCGGGCTCATAGATGCCATAGACAAGTACGACCCTGCCAAGGCGGTCAAGTTCGAGACCTATGCCTCGCTGCGCATAAGAGGCGCCATACTGGACCAGATCCGCAAGATGGACTGGATACCTCGTACCGTCAGGCAGAAGCAGAGACAGATCGACGATGCGATAAAGAAGATAGAGGCAGCTACCGGAGAGACAGCCAGCGACGAGATGGTCGCCAAGGAGTTGGGGATCTCCGACGACGAGTATGCGGACTGGCAGTCGCAGATGGCTGTCACAAATGTCATATCGCTGGATGAGTTCAACGAGAACTCTACCGACGACGGCACAGGCGGCAGAGAGACTATAGCTGACTCGGGCCCCGGTCCCGAGGAGGTGCTCGAGGAGAAGGAGCTGAAGAAGACCCTTGCGGATGCTCTCGAGCTGCTCACCGAAAAAGAGAGAAAAGTGATACTGCTGTATTACTATGAAGAGCTGACCCTGAAGGAGATCAGCAATATCCTGGAGGTTTCGGAGTCCAGAGTGTCACAGCTGCACATGAAAGGTCTCGCGAAAATGAAGACCAAGCTGGGCAGATATATGGGCATCTTGAAGATGTCATAAAGGAGGGAACATGTCAGATAGCAGAAACGGTTATTTTCGAGTCGATGCGGGCCCTGACGGCACTTTTATTCACTTCTTTCCTTCCGTGGGAGACGGTGCTCCCGTCGATGTCAAGGAAATGGACAGTTACCTCACCACCAAATGTATCCCATACGACAAGCATGCTGTGTTCATCGAGGCACAGAGAAATGTAGAGACGAGCTTCAAGCTCAATTCTTCACAGATACGTCCGCTGGATGAGTTCATGACATTCAGAGTCGAGGATGGAGACATGAGCGTTGTGGCACGCTTCTACCCTCCTTCGGAGGGCGGAAATCTCATGAGCCTGGACGAGGTCAAGAAGGATCTCCAGTACAACAGCATCAAGGTTCCGGCTGATGAAGAGGCTATAAACGGCTTCTTCGCTGACAGGAAATACTGCACCGACTATATTGTGGCAAAGGGACAGCCGGTAAAGCAGGGGATTGACGGATATGTGGAATATATGTTTGAGACGGATCCCATAGCCAGACCCAAGACCAATGAAGACGGATCGGTAGACTTCCATGCACTGAACTCCGTGAGGGCATGTTCTGCCGGCCAGGTGCTGGCAAAGCTTCATCCCGAAGAGCCCGGCGAGGCCGGAGTGAACGTATTCGGAGAGATCATAGCTCCTAAAGAAGTAAGGAAGGCCCAGATAAAGCACAGCAAGGATTCCACCCTGTCAGAGGACGGCATGACGCTCACCGCGGATGTGGATGGTCATGTGAGCCTTACCGACGGTATGGTATTTGTCTCGAGCGTGCTGGATCTTGCCAATGTGGATGTATCCACGGGAGATATCGATTACGAAGGCAACCTGCGTGTGGAGGGCAATATCACCACAGGCTATAAGGTAAAGGTCACCGGAGATATAGAGGTGAGGGGCGTCATAGAGGCTGCCGAGGTCGAGGCCGGAGGGCAGATCACCGTGGCCAAGGGCATCAACGGCATGGAAAAGGGTGTGATAAGAGCCGGACAGTCCGTGGTGGCAAAGTATATCAACGGTGTGACAGAGCTCGTGGCCGGTGGCATGGTCCAGTCCGAGCTGATCCTGAACTCCAACGTATCTGCCAAGGACTCGATCAAGGTCGAGGGGCGTAAGGGCTTTATCACAGGAGGAGTGGCCAGAGCCAGCAACAGGATAGAGGCCAAGACGATAGGAAGTGACATGGGAGCGCCCACCCGGGTGGAGGTGGGGACAGACCCCGCACTGAAGGCAAGACATACCAAGCTTATAAAAGAGAATGAGGAGATCAGAGCTACACTTGCAAGGACAGAGCCGGTGCTCCTGGCCACAGTGGACAGACTTAAAAGAGGTGAGAAGCTGCCTACGGATCAGCTGCTCAAGATGCAGGAGCTCAACAAGGTCATACAGAAGCAGAAGGAGACCATGAAGAATAACCTCACCGAGCTGGAGCAGATGGAGCAGGATTTCGATACTGAGAGTATAGCTGAGGTAGTGGTCACCGGAACAGCATATACGGGGACACAGATCACTGTCTCCGATGTGAGCATGACTCTCAAGAAGAACTATCAGTACTGCAGGTTCAGACGCGAAGGTGCAGATGTGCGTATGGTAGCGATATAGATTCGGTACAGGGGACAGGATAATGGCTATAGCACCCATCTACATGAACGGAATGATATCGGCCACACCCGATGTATCCTCGGTGAAGATCGCCGAGGATAATAAGGCTGCACTGCTTCAGAGCGACAGTGAGGCTACAGTGGCCAGAGAGGCTGATGAGCATGTCAACCAGGTGCATAATAAGGACGATGCCGACAACAATACAGCTGATTCGGATACCTCGGACGGCAGCCGCAACCAATATGCGGGAGACGGAGGCAGACAGAGGAAAAAGAAAGAGTTCGGCAAGGTGGTCAAAAAGCAACAAGGGGGCTTCAACATTACAATATGACTATTATACAGATACTGCTCCTGATAGCCGGAGCAGTTATTTTTGCATTAGGTTTCTTCATACCTGAGGGCAATGGACACCGTCAGGGTACTGAGGGTGAGCAGAAGGAGTTTTCGGGAAAGCTGAAGGAGATGGCTGACCGGGAACTCAAGGATGCCACAAGGAGAGTCAGGGACATGATAGACGAAGAAGTGTCCGTAGCACGTGACAGCTCCGAGAGGTCTCTGGAGAAGATCACCAACGAAAAGATAATGGCCATAAACGAATATGGAAAGACGGTGACCGACGAGATAGAGAAGAACCATAAAGAAGTGGTCTTCATGTACGACATGCTGAATGACAAGACCACGGATATCAAGAACACCATAAGGAAGTACGAGGCGATCGAGAAGAAGACCCCAAAGGCTGCTCCGAACAATGCGGCCGCTGCTCCCAAGAGCGCGCCCAAGCCGAAGGAGTCTTCAGAGGCGATCCATATCCCGAAGCTTTTCGCGACTACACCAACTGAGGCGGCAGCCGGAGAGAAGACACCGGCACCGGGAGACAAGGCCGCAAACACGGCAGCCGCAGGATCGGGCAGTGAGATCATCAGACTGCACAGGGAGAATGTATCCGATGTGGATATCGCCAAGAGACTTGGCATAGGCGTAGGTGAAGTGAGGCTTGCCATAAGTCTCGGTGATGCCGGAGGCCAGGATGAATCTTAGGACATATCTGAAGGGGCTGGGCCTCGGGATATTCGTTACGACTCTGATAACCTCGGTTTCCTCGGGAAACGCAAAGGCCACTATGACAGATGCCGAGATAAGGGCAAGAGCCGAGGAGCTTGGCATGGTGTCGGAGAATGCCCTGCTTTTGTCGCAGGCTCAGAAGCTCGCCGATGATGCGGCAGAAAAGGCAAAGGCGGCAGTCTCGACAGATAAAGCGGCGGCTTCCGGTGCATCAGGCAATAAAGTCTCCGGCAATGCAGTCTCGGGCAATAAGATCTCCGGAAATAAGATCTCAGAAAATAAGATCTCAGCAAACAAAGTATCGGGGAACACCGTTTCAGGCAATACGGGTAGCAGTGCCGTGCTCAAAGCCGGAAGCAAAGAGGACAAGACGGCAGGAGGCAGCAATGCTTCCGCTTCCGCCGGCTCAGGCAGCAGAAAAAGCAGCAGCGACAGTACAGCATCGTCAGGCGACAGTAAGGAGGCCTCCCAGTCTGCTGCGGGAAAGAAAGAGACAATCCCGGAGATGGGGAGTGCAGCGAAGAAGAGTGACACGGCTTCGGATGATGCCGGTGTGGTGCCGGGGTCCGGAGAGACTGTGACGATCACCGTGAGCTCGGGCGACAGCTCCGTGTCGGTAGCGAACAAGATGGTCCAGGCGGGCCTTGTGACTGATGCCAAGCAGTTTGATTCATATCTTGTATTGAACGGATTCGACCGCAGGCTGGTGGTAGGCTCTCATACCATACCAAAGGGGGCCACACCCGAAGAGATGGGCACCATCCTCACATCCAAACAGTAAGACCGGCTGACATAAGATATCACGGACCCAAGCGGTAGTTGATAAAGGATAACTATTGCAGGAAATCCCGTTTTGTGTTATATTTTATAAACTTGTGGGCCCGGCATATGCCCGGTCTGCGGATAACTATTAATCACATACTCGGATACGGCGTCTCCTTGGTGCCCGTTCCGATGCAGCGCAGGTGATTTGTTTATGCGGATCGCCGGTATCTTACAACAGGCTGTGTCGAGGGTTGGGGCGTGACGAAGAGTGTGGATGCAAAACCAGAAGGAGGTTTATTTGCAATGAGTATCATTTCTATGAAACAGCTCCTGGAAGCAGGAGTGCACTTCGGCCATCAGACAAGAAGATGGAATCCCAAGATGGCTCCCTACATCTATACCGAGAGGAACGGTATCTACATCATCGACCTGCAGAAGAGCGTCGGTCTCGTGGATGAGGCATACAATGCAGTGGGCGATATCGTGGCAAACGGGGGCACCATCCTTTTCGTAGGTACAAAGAAGCAGGCACAGGATGCCATCAAGAGCGAGGCACAGCGTTGCGGCATGTTCTATGTCAATGAGAGATGGCTGGGCGGTATGCTCACCAACTTCGATACCATCAAGTCACGTATCAAGAGACTCAAGGACATAGAGGCAATGAGCGAGGACGGCACCTTTGAGAAGCTTCCCAAGAAGGAAGTGGCTCTCATACAGAAGGAGTGGGACAAGCTCGAGAAGAATCTCGGCGGTATCAAGGATATGAGGAAGATCCCTGATGCGATCTTCGTGGTAGATCCCAAGAAGGAGCATCTGTGCGTGTCCGAGGCAAGGAAGCTCGGTATCACGCTCATCGGTATCTGCGATACGAACTGCGATCCCGACGAGCTCGACTATGTGATACCCGGTAACGACGATGCCATCAGAGCTGTCAAGCTCATCGTTTCCAAGATGGCTGACGCAGTGATAGAGGCAAACCAGGGTGCAGCACTCGATGCCGATGAGGCAGAGGATGCTGAAGAGACACAGGAATCAGAGGCTGAGGCAGTATCTGCCGAGGCAGCAGAATAATATCGGGAGGATACGATCATGGCAGAAGTAACAGCGGCTACAGTAAAGCAGCTCCGTGAGATGACCGGAGCAGGTATGATGGACTGCAAGAAGGCTCTTGCAGCTACAGACGGTGATATGGACAAGGCAGTGGAGTTCCTCAGAGAGAAAGGACTCGCAGGTGCCGAGAAGAAGGCCGGACGTACGGCAGTAGAGGGTCTTTCACTGACCTGTGCCGCACCTGACGGCAAGAAGGCTGCAGTGGTAGAGGTCAATATAGAGACTGATTTCGCTGCAAATACAGACAAGTTCAAGGACTATGTGAATGCAGTGGCTGAGCAGGCACTTAATTCTTCGGCAGCAGACATGGATGCATTTCTTGCCGAGAAATGGGCAAAGGATCCTTCCATCACTGTGGAGGATGCAAGAAAGCAGGCAGTGTCCGACATCAGCGAGAATATCGGCCTCAGGAGATTCGAGAGGATAGAGGAGCAGAACGGCTTCGTAGCTACATACATTCATGCGGGCGGCAAGATCGGAGTGCTCGTGGATGTGGAGACAGATGTGGTGAATGATGCAGTCAAGGAGATGGGCAAGAACGTTGCCATGCAGGTAGCTGCTCTTTCACCCAAGTACACCAGATCATCAGAGATAGAGCAGTCTTATATCGACCATGAGAAGGAGATACTCAAGGCTCAGATAGAGAACGATCCCAAGGAGGCTGCAAAGCCCGACAAGGTCAAGGAAGGCATGATCATGGGACGTATCAACAAGGAGCTCAAGGAGATCTGCCTGGTGGATCAGATCTATGTCAAGGCAGAGGACGGCAAGCAGAGCGTACAGAAGTACGTCGAGGAAGTGGCCAAGGCCAACAATGCCAAGATCAACATCAAGAAGTTCGTCAGGTTCCAGACAGGCGAAGGCATGGAGAAGAAGGAAGAAGACTATGCAGCGGAAGTCGCAAAGCAGATAGCGGCAGCCGGAAAGTGAATGAAAAGAGGCGGTTATAATGGCTAAGAAGGATATAGACTGGGGAAATATCGGATTCGGCTATATTAAGACAGACAAGAGGTATGTGTCTTCATATAAGGACGGTGCATGGGATGCCGGTATGCTGACTGAGGATGATACGGTCACCTTCAGCGAGTGCGCCTGCGTGTTCCAGTATGCACAGACGGTATTCGAGGGACTGAAGGCGTACACCACAGAGGACGGACGTATCGTGACCTTCAGACCTGACATGAATGCCGAGAGGATGATGGACTCTGCCAAGAGACTGGAGATGCCTCCGTTTCCCAAGGACAGGTTCATCGACGCTGTACTGCAGACAGTGAAGGCCAATGAGGACTGGGTCCCGCCCTACGGGTCAGGAGCTACACTGTATATCAGACCCTTCCTTTTCGGCACCAATCCGGTGATCGGCGTGAAGCCGGCAGACGAGTATCAGTTCCGTATGTTCACTACGCCCGTGGGACCGTATTTCAAGGGAGGAGCCAAGCCCATCACTGTACGTATCAGTGATTATGACCGTGCGGCACCCCACGGTACGGGAGATATCAAGGCCGGTCTGAACTACGCAATGAGCCTTTATGCCATTGTGGATGCCCATAAAGAGGGGTTTGCCGAGAACATCTATCTGGATTCGGCGACCCGTACCAAGATCGAGGAGACCGGAGGAGCCAACATCCTCTTCATAGACGGTGACGGCAATCTGGTGACACCGAAATCGAATTCCATACTGCCCTCCATCACCAGGAGATCCCTGATGATAGTGGCTGAGAAATACCTCGGCATCAAGGTGAGCCACAGAGAGGTCACCCTGAAGGAGGTGGAAGAGGGCAACTTCAAGGAGTGCGGACTCTGCGGTACCGCAGCTGTCATCTCTCCCGTGGGCTGCATCAATGACCACGGCAAGGAGATAAAGTTTGCTTCGGGCATGGACAAGATGGGTCCCACGCTCCAGAAGCTGTACGATACACTTACAGGCATACAGATGGGCCGTATAGAGGCTCCGGAGGGTTGGATTTACGAGATCTGACGGATGAGAGATCGAAGTACCGCTAACTTCAACATAATATACGCAGCCCTTGTGCTGATCGGGATACTCATCATCATCGCCTCTGCGATGAACCCCGATGAGAACGACGCGAGGATCATACAGAACGGAGCGTTGTCATACAACAAGGGCTGGGAGTATAAGAACAACTATATGGAAGTGTACGAAGAGTGTACACTTCCTCTTTCCCTTGACAAAAAAGGGTATATGAACCTGACTGTAAGGAAGAAGCTGGGCAGAGAGTCTCAGGACGGCCAGTACATAATGTACAGGTCGGTCCATGCTACCAATACCATATATGCGGGCAAGCGCAAAATAATGACGTATGCAGACAAGCAGTCCACCTTCTTCCCACTGCCGGGGTCGGCTTGGATAATAGTCCCCTTAAAGGACAGTTATCAGGGCAAGTATCTCACCATCAATCTGCATCGCATTGAGCCGAAATACGGCGGCATAATGGAAGAGGTGATCCTTGGCGACAGGGCTGATATGCTGGAGCGGATTCTCGTTGAGAATATCTTCGGGGTGGCTACCTGTGCCATGATACTCTTTGCTTCGTTGATGCTGTTTCTGTTCGCTGTCATGGACTTCAAGGCGACCCACAGCCACAAGCTGTTTTATCTTTCGGCTTTCACCATGGGGATTTTCCTGTGGTCCATCAACGAGACACACTGTACGCAGCTTTTCATAGGCAACATGGAGATGGTCTCCATAATGACCTATGAGGTACTGGCGATGTTCAGCATGCCCATCATCCTGTATTACTGCAACAGCAGGCACCGCAAGGTGAGGGATATATGCTACAGACTGGCTATCGTTCCCATCATTAATTTCCTGCTGATCAATGCGCTGCATTTTGTAAAGATGATGGATCTGTCGGAGTCGCTTGTGATCACGCATATCTCGATATTCATCACGGGAGGCGTCATCTGCTATGCCCATGCCAGGGCAGGGGCTTTCGGGCTCGGTCAGATGGATTCACCTCTGTCCGACAAGGGAGTCATCGGCTTCTTTATCCTGATGATCACTGTGCTGATAGATGTATTCCACTATTATTCGGCAGACTATATCGACGGCTCCAGATATTCCAGGATCGGTCTTCTGGTGTTTGTTTTGTTCCTTGCATCCGATACACTTCACAACTCGCTGTCCGATGAGATCGATATGCGAAAAGCCGAGGTGTACAAGACGCTCACATTCACCGACAACCTGACGGGGCTCGGCAACAGACAGGCCTATGAGCAGGAGGTCGAGAGGATCAACGAGAGAGAGGAGCTCCTGGATCATTTCGTGGCAGCCATACTCGATCTGAACAACCTGAAGTCCACCAATGATTCGCTGGGACACGCCGAGGGTGACAGATACATCATATCAAGTGCCACTCTCATACAGAAATATTTCGGCAAGATCGCCAGGATCTATCGTATAGGAGGAGATGAGTTTGCCATCCTTTTCACGGGGCACGACAGCGATGTGTTCCTTGAGATGGAGGCCAACATGTTCGACGATATCATGAACGGCGGCAGACAGGACATCAACTTCGCATACGGATCTGCGGTGTACAATCACATCACTGACAGGACAGCGGAGGATACGATCCATCGTGCCGATGAGAAGATGTATGCCTCCAAGAATAAGTACAAGCATAAATCCGGAACAGTCATATGAGGAAGTATATCTTTATCCTGCTCCTTACCGCGATGCTGGTAGCGGCAGACTATTTTCTGTTCAGGGGATATGAGCTTGTCTTCCCCTTTTTTCTTTTACCCTATATCCTTGTTTCAGTTCTGTATATCGTACGCACATTCAGGGTGTCACGTGGTATCTCCGCGGTTTTCTTCGTGTATCTGACAGTGATCATACCGGTGTATGCCGGGCTTGTGATGTGTCTTGCCTGGATGCTGAAGATCAATTTCTGGGGTGAGCTCGTCGGCGGCTATCTTATACGCTGAGTCTCATCACCATATATTCCGTCCCTTCCGGGACGAAGTACAACATATAGTACAGATAAAATTCCCGAAAATATTTTTGATTTTTATAAAAGGGATTACCGCTTTTTCGTCGTATTTAGATAGTGCGAGCACTTTTGTGCGGCAGTTATGTCATGACGATAAGAGAGACCATTGAAGAAATTGAAAAGCAGACCCTCAGTCCCTATGCTGTGTATTCGGCGGATTCGAAAGGCAGGATGAGGCCTGAGGCACAGGATGATCTTCGTCCCGTATTCCAGAGGGACAGAGACAGGATACTGCATTCCAAGTCTTTCAGGAGACTCAAAGATAAGACTCAGGTTTTTCTCACACCTCAGGGAGATCATTACCGGACCAGACTCATACACACACTCGAGGTGTCTCAGAATGCCAGGACCATAGCCAAGGCGCTGAGACTGAACGAAGATCTGGTGGAAGCCATTGCACTGGGTCACGATCTCGGGCATACACCTTTCGGACATGCGGGAGAGAGGGCACTGAACAGAGTGTGTTCTTTGGGATTCGAGCATTCCGAGCAGTCGCTCCGTGTGGTGGATGTGCTTGAGAAGGATATGTGCGGACTGAACCTGACGAGTGAGGTCCGTGACGGGATATTAAACCACCGGAGCCGGGGGAATCCTTCCACGCTGGAGGGGAAGATCGTTCAGTATTCCGACAAGATAGCCTATATGCATCATGACATGGACGATGCGATACGGGCGGGTATACTGGCTGACGACAGTGTGCCTCCGTCCATAGGAGAGATCGCCGGATACAAGACGGCCGAGCGGCTGGATTACTTCATACACGACATCATCACCGAGAGCATAGACAGGGATGAGATCAGGATGAGCGAGCCTGCAGCAAAGGCGATGAAGGAGCTAAGGGAATGGATGTTCAAGAACGTCTATACCAACCCCAAGGCAAAGAGCGAGGAAGGCAAGGCTGAGAGTCTGGTGGAGTCACTTTACATGTACTTCTTCAACAGACCCGACAGGCTTCCGATGGAATACAGGGAGCTGATGGCAAGGACCAACGATCCTCTGGAGAAGATCGTATGCGACTATATCTCTTCGATGACTGACAGATACGCGATAAGCATATATTCGGATCTCTTCGTACCGGTATCATGGTCGGTCAAATGACCGGGGACGGCAGGTGACAGACAGAGCGAATGGCATTTTACAAAGACGAGACAATAGAAGAGGTACGCTCCAGAAATGACATCGTGGATGTGGTGGGGAGCGTGGTCAAGCTCAAGAGGAGCGGGTCGAACTATTTCGGACTCTGTCCCTTTCACAGTGAGAAGACGGGTTCCTTCTCGGTGAGCAGACAGAAGCAGATGTACTACTGCTTCGGATGCGGCAAGGGCGGCAATGTCATAAGCTTTGTGATGGAATACGAGAACTACAGCTTCCAGGAGGCGGTGAAGTATCTGGCTGACAGGGCCGGGATGAAGCTTCCCGAGCCGGAGGAGAGCCCCGAGGAGAAGAAGGCTCAGGGCTTCAGGAATGATGTGCTCTCCTGTCTGAAGAGTGCGGCTGTGTTTTATTACAGGAGACTCTACAGTCCCGAGGGGAAAAGGGCGTACGAATACCTGAAGAAAAGAGGGCTTAAGGACGAGACGATAAAAAGCTTCGGACTCGGGTTCTCGGGGAAGGGGCACGCAGAGGCTGTGACCTACTTAAGGGAGCAGGGATTTGATGACAAGGTGATAACTGCCGCGGGGCTCTGCAACATCTCGGAAAAGTACGGGATGACGGACCGTTTTTTCAACAGAGTCATGTTTCCGATAATGGATATCAACAATAAGGTGATAGGCTTCGGAGGCAGAGTCATGGGGGACGGGGAGCCGAAATACCTGAACACCGCGGAGACCATCGTCTTCGACAAGAGTCACAACATGTACGGGCTGAATGTGGCGAGACGGTCCAGGAAGCCGTACAGGATAGTGTGTGAGGGCTATATGGATGTGATATCCATGCATCAGGCGGGCTTCACTGAAGCGGTAGCTTCTCTTGGGACGGCGTTTACGCCGGGACACGCCAACCTGCTCCGCAGATATACGTCTGATGTCAGGCTGACCTACGATTCGGACAAAGCGGGTCAGAATGCGGCCATGAGGGCTATACCGATCTGTGCATCCTACGGCATCAGGACGAAGATAATACATATGGATCCGTATAAGGACCCCGATGAATTCATAAAGGCGCTCGGATCGGAGGAGTTCCAGAAGCGTATAGACGAGGCCGAGAATTCTCTTTTCTTTGAATTCGAGTATATGAAAAGAGACCGTGACATGTCGGATCCCGAGGACCGTACCGGATTCCAGAATGATGTGGCGAAAAGACTTGCGGCCATAGACGATGAGCTGGCAAGGGACAATTATATCGGGGCTGCCGCTGCCAGATACATGATAAAAGAGGATATCTTAAGAAGAGCGGTCGCCGTATACCGGGAGAAGAACGAGGCGGCGCCGGATGTGCCGGATACGATGACCTACGAAGAAAAAAGTCCGAAGCAAAAGAAAACGGATGGCGGAGGGTATGACAAGGCTGAAAGATATCTGCTCACCTGGATAGCCGATGACAGAAGAGTATATGATGCGGTAAAGCAGTATCTCGAGCCTGAGGACTTTTCGGAGGGGGTTACGAAGGAACTCGCTGTGGCACTGTACGATGGGTATGAGAGGGGCGATCCTTCTCTTGCGGGGATCATGACCAGGTTTGCCGAGAATGAGAATGCCAGCGAGGCGGCGGCACTCGTGAATGCCCATCTGGATGCGGTGGAGACCGAGAGCGACAGAGCCAAGGCACTGACGGATCTTGTGATAAAGGTCAAGAAGCACGCGCTGGAGAGAATGAAGGATGTCGATGACGGCAGGGATCCGCTGAAGAAGGCAATGGAAGAGAAGAAAGCGCTGAAACAGCTGAAGGATATCAGGATATCCATATAGAAAGAGAGGTACAAAATGGAAGAAAACGAAGAGAAGTTTGAGGAGAGGCTGAAGAGTCTCGTCGAACTCGGCAGAAAAAAGGAGAATGTTCTCGACAATCAGGAGATCATCGATCACTTCAAGGGTGTCGATCTCGGAGAGGATGACTATGACAAGATATGGGAGACCCTTGAGCACAACGGGATAGATGTGCTCAAGATGTCAGGTGTCGCCGATGATGACGAGACGCTTGATGATGATGTGCCTCCCGAAGAGATAGAGAACGAGGAGGAGGTAGATGTCGAGAATGTGGACCTTTCCGTGCCGGACAGCGTATCCATCGAGGATCCCGTCCGCATGTACCTCAAGGAGATAGGCAAGGTGCCTCTTTTGTCTGCAGATGAAGAGGTAGAGCTCGCCAAGAGGATGGAGCTGGGAGATCAGGAAGCGAAGAACAAGCTTGCAGAAGCCAATCTCAGACTGGTGGTCTCCATCGCGAAGAGATATGTGGGCAGAGGCATGCTGTTCCTGGATCTGATCCAGGAAGGAAACCTCGGACTGATCAAGGCTGTGGAGAAATTCGACTACCGTAAAGGTTACAAGTTCTCCACCTATGCCACATGGTGGATCAGGCAGGCCATCACACGTGCCATCGCGGACCAGGCCCGTACCATCAGGATACCCGTACATATGGTGGAGACCATAAACAAGCTGATAAGAGTTTCCAGACAGCTGCTTCAGGAGCTGGGGCGTGAGCCAACCCCCGAGGAGATCGCGGAGCAGATGGATATGCCTGTGGAGAAGGTGCGTGAGATACTGAAGATATCCCAGGAGCCGGTATCACTCGAGACACCTATAGGTGAGGAGGAGGATTCGCATCTCGGGGACTTCATACAGGATGATCAGGTGCCGGTGCCTGCCGATGCGGCGGCTTTCGAGCTCTTAAAGGAACAGCTGAACGAGGTGCTCGACACCCTTACAGAGAGGGAGCAGAAGGTGCTGCGTCTCAGGTTCGGTCTGGACGACGGCAAGGCACGCACTCTTGAGGAAGTGGGACGTCAGTTCAATGTCACCCGTGAGCGCATCAGGCAGATAGAGGCCAAGGCACTCAGAAAGCTGAGACATCCTTCGAGATCCAGGAAGCTGAAGGACTATCTCGAGTAAAGACTGAAATGGTACTCTCCCGGAGACTTGAGGTCATTGCTTCGATGATATCACCATGTCCCTCTGTCACCGATATCGGTACTGACCACGGATATCTGCCGATATGGCTCGTAGAGCACGGGATATGCGATCATGCCGTGGCGGCTGACGTACGGAAGGGGCCGCTGGAGACGGCGGAGAGGAACTGTCTGGAGCACGGGATTGGAAAAGACCGTATAGAGCCGGTACTTTCTGACGGTCTGAAGGATATCACACCGGGTGAGAACAGTGCGAAGGAGACCCTGGTCATAGCCGGGATGGGCGGAGAGACTATCGTGGATATCCTCTCAGGTGAGCCCGCAAAGGCACATGCGTACGGTGCTTATATCTTTTCTCCCCATACGAAGCATGAGGAGCTTCGCAGATATATGGGCAGGGCCGGATACAGGATCACCGGTGAGCGTTATCTCACGGATGCCGGAAAGCTGTATGTGGTCATCAGTGCAGTCAACGGAGAGGATGCCTGTGTGACAGATGCCGACTATCGTTTCGGCCCCTTCATAGACGAGGCGATAAAGGACATGGAGATATACGGGATCCTTCAGAGCAGGTACGAAGGGCTGGAGCGGATGCTCGGTACGGCAGGGCTTCCCAAGAGCAGGGCCCTTGAGATAAGAAGAGAACTTGAAGCATACAAAGAGGTATTGAAGCTGTGATACTTAAGGATTTCATAGGTATAATGAACGGGCTTGCACCTGTGCAGTTTTCCGAAGGATGGGACAATCCCGGACTGCTGGTAGGGGATGCCGACATGGATATATCCAGGGTGTATATCGCACTGGATGCCACCAGTGAAGTGATCGAGGCTGCGCATGATGCGGGAGCGGATCTGATCCTTACCCATCATCCTCTGATATTCAAGCCGGTAAGGCATGTGTCAAGCGATGACTATGTGGGCCGAAGGGTCATGAAGATCCTGTCCTGCGGCATGGCGCTTTTTGCCATGCATACGGATTTCGATGTGACCTGTATGGGGACGGAGGCTGCGACGAGACTGGGGCTCATCGAGTCCAAGGTGCTGGAGCCTACAGTCAGTGAGGATTACGGACTCGGAGCCTTCGGATATCTGAAGGAGGATCTGAAGCTGAAGGAGCTGGCAGAGAAGGTAAAGGATGACTTTGAGGTAGATCATGTCACGGTCTACGGTGACCCGGAGAGCACCATGGTAAAGGTAGCTGTTTTACCGGGGTCCGGAGCCTCCGGGATAGATGCCGCCTGCATGGAGGGCTGCGATGCTCTCATTACCGGGGATATCAGTCATCACGACGGGACTGACGCTCTCGAAAAGGGGATAAGCATCATAGACGCAGGACATTACGGTATAGAAAAGCTGTTCATAGGATTCATGTACAGATTCATCGGTGATAAGATAAAAGAGATAGAGGCTGTAGAGGATAAGACAGGAGACAAGGCATGGCTGATATGATCAAACTGAATTACAGAGGTACGGAGTACGAGTATCCGAAGGGAACGACCTATGCGGATATTTCAAAGGATTTCCAGAAAGACTATGCTTCACCCATAGTGCTGGCTCTTTTCAACGGCAAGCTCAGGGAGATCTTCCATACTGCGGAGGAGAGCGGCAGGATCGATTTCGAGGATCTGTCGGGACACTCGGGACACAAGGCATACAAGAGGTCTGCCTGCCTGCTCCTGATCAAGTCCTTCTATGATGTGATCGGCCGGGAGTCCGTGGAGAGACTCAAGGTGGAGTTCTCCATCGGTCCCGCTTATTACTGCTCCTACAAAGGGAAGACACCTCTGACCGAGAAGCTGGTGAATGATGTGAAGGCTAGGATGAGGGAACTCGTGGAGGCAGATACCCCCATAGAGAAGATATCCTACCCTCTGGAGAAGGTCAGGAAGATGTTCCACGAAGACGGGATGTTAGATAAAGAGAAGCTTTTCAGATATCGCAGATCCGATAAGGTTAACATCTATTCTCTTGAGGGATTCAAGGACTATTTCTACGGATATATGGTCCCGAGCTGCGGTTATATCAAGTACTTCGATCTGTTCCTTTACGACGGGGGCATGATGCTGCAGCTTCCGGAGAGGAAGGCACCCGAGGGTGTTCCTGCTTTTAAGGACAGTCCCAATCTGTACAGGACCATGAGAGAGGCGTCCGACTGGGGTGCCATGATGGGTATAGAGACCGTCGGATCCCTGAACGATGCCATATCGAACGGAGAGATGAATGAGGTGATCCTGGTGCAGGAGGCTCTGATTGAGAGCAGGATAGCGAAGATCGCCGAGGATATAGTGAGCAGAGGCAACGTGCGCTTCGTGATGATCGCGGGTCCGTCTTCATCAGGCAAGACAACCTTCTCACACAGGCTTTCCATAGAGCTCAGGGCACACGGCATGAGGCCTCATCCTATCGAGATAGACAATTATTTCAAGAACCGTGAGGACACTCCGAAGGACGAGAACGGAAATTACGACTTCGAGTGCCTCGGTGCCATAGACGTGGAGGGCTTCAATAAAGACATGAATGCCCTGCTTGACGGACAGACGGTGGAGCTGCCCAGATTCAACTTCAAGGTGGGGCAGAGAGAGTACAAGGGTGACTTCATGACACTCGACACGTCGGATGTGCTGGTGTGCGAGGGCATACACGGACTGAATGACGAGCTGTCTCATTCCCTTCCGAAGGAATCAAAATACAAGATCTATATCAGTGCACTCACTACCCTGAACGTGGACGAGCACAACCGTGTGCCTACCACGGACGGCAGGCTGATGAGGCGTATGGTGAGAGATTTCTATACCAGGGGTTCGTCTATCTCAAGGACTCTGGGGATGTGGTCATCGGTGCGCAGAGGAGAGGAGAAGTTCATCTTCCCCTTCCAGGAGAGTGCGGATGCCATGTTCAACTCCGCCCACATCTACGAGATAGCAGCTCTCAAGCCTTTCGTGGAGCCGCTGCTCTTCGGTGTCACCGAAGATGACCCGGGCTATCAGGAGGCAAAGAGACTGTTGAAGTTCCTTCAGTATTTCCTTGCCATAGACACTGCCCGCATCCCCCATAACTCAATAATCCGCGAGTTCATCGGCGGCTCGATCTTTTAATTCAGGGTCAGGGAGTCAGAGTCACCGGGGACGGTTCTCATTGACTCATTTTTCAGCTGACATTCTGCGGCAGACGGCGAGAGTCACCGGGGACGGTTCTCATTGACTTATTTTTGAGTCGGTGGGGACGGTTCTCTTTGACTTATTTTCAAACAGTTTTTATATATACTGCAACTGAGAATCAAAATAAGTCAAAGAGAACCGTCCCCACTGACTCCCGGGTTTCCTCCGATGTCGCGCCATGAGCGCGACTGATTCGGGAAAACCCGTATGAGTTGTGTGGAGTACTTGCCGCCATGAGATGCCTGCGAGCTTAGTAACGTCACCCTGTTTTGCAACAAAAACTATCGCCGCCTGCCGCAGATTGACGGAAGGACTTTCAAAATGAGTCAATGAGAACCGTCCCCGTTGACTCCCTTTATAATGAAAGATCTTTGTGGTAGAATGATGCTTGAGTGAGCCGGATGATGGCGACGCGGAGGGTATCCTCCGTGCCGAGGAAAGTCCGGGCTTCACAGGGCAGGATGACGGATAACGTCCGCCCGGGGTGACCCGCGGGAAAGCGCAACAGAAAATATACCGCTACGAAAGTAGTAAGGGTGAAATGGCAGTGTAAGAGACTACCGCATCTCTGGTGACAGAGATGGCATTGCAAGCCCCATCCGAAGCAAGATCAAGCAGGGGACCATAGGCCTGCCCGGTCTGTCTCCAGGTAGATCGCTCGAGCCGTGCGGCAACGCACGGCCTAGATAGATCATCATCATCGGATTTCCGATACATAACCCGGCTTACAGGCTCACTCATTATTCTATTACGATCGGAGAATTGTCATGGACTATTTGGAAAGCCTTGGTGTAAGAGCCAAGAAAGCAGCGGAAGCTCTGTCCAAACTGGATCCTGCCACGAAGAATCTGGCGTTGAGGGCTGCGGCAGAGTCCATTAGGAACAACAGCAAAGCTATACTTGAAGCCAATGCAAAGGATGTAGCCAGAGCAAAAGAGAAAGGGATGAAGGAGTCCCTGATCGACAGGCTCAAGCTCACCACAGAGCGTCTGGAGCAGATGGCGGACGGGATAGTACAGGTGTCCACTCTGAAGGATCCTGTGGGTGAGGTGCTTGAGATCATTACGAGACCCAACGGACTGCGGATAGAGAAGGTGGCGGTACCGATGGGTGTGGTAGGCATCATCTACGAGGCCAGACCCAACGTCACGGCAGATGCATTCGCACTGTGCTTCAAGTCGGGCAATGCGGCCATACTGCGCGGCGGCTCGGATGCCATAGACTCCAACAGAGCCATAGTCAATTACATCAGAGAGGGCATACAGGGAGAGAAGCTTCCGGACGATGTCATACTGATCGTCACGGATACTTCCAGAGAAACGGCCACCAAATTCATGCAGATGAACGGTTATATAGATCTGCTCTTCCCGAGGGGAGGTGCGGGGCTGATTCAGAGCGTGGTAGAGAATGCCACGGTCCCCGTGATCGAGACGGGAGTGGGCAACTGCCATATTTTCGTGGATGAGTCTGCGGATATCGATATGGCCGTGAACATCATAGACAATGCCAAGACCCAGAGGTTCGGCGTGTGCAATGCCGCAGAGTCGCTTGTGATCCACAGAGGTATAGCGGAGCGGGTCATCCCTGCGATATATGAGAGGCTCTCGTCCAAGGATGTGGAGATGAGAGGGGCCGCGGATGTCAGGGAGATAGTGAGCGGGATTAAGGACGCAACAGAAGAGGACTATGCGAGAGAATATCTCGGGCCTTATATCTCCGTTATGATAGCGGACAATCTGGATCATGCCATAGAGCATATCAACCACTATTCCACTCATCATTCCGAGGCTATCATTACCGAGAACAAGGAGAACGCCGAGAGATTCCTGCGGGAGATCGATTCTGCATGCGTGTACTGGAATGCATCCACCAGATTCACCGACGGATATGAGTTCGGCTTCGGCTCGGAGATAGGCATCAGCACCCAGAAGCTCCATGCCAGAGGGCCGATGGGACTTCAGGCCCTGACATCATATAAATATCAGATCACCGGCAACGGTCAGATCAGGAGCTGACAGGAAGCGGTATAGTATCACAGCAAGTATAAGGAGTAAGATATGAGGCATCTGATGACACCTCTGGATCTGTCCGTGGAAGAGCTCGAGAATCTCATGGACACGGCGGAGGATATCAAGCAACATCCGGAAAAATATGCCCATGCATGTGACGGCAGGGTACTCGCCACTCTGTTCTATGAGCCGAGCACCAGGACGAGGCTGTCATTTGAGGCGGCCATGCTGCATCTGGGAGGCAAGACTCTGGGGTTTGCGGATGCCGGCTCGTCATCGGCTGCCAAGGGAGAGAGTGTGGCGGATACCATCAGGGTGGCATCCTGCTTTGCGGATATAGCGGCCATGAGGCATTTCAAGGAGGGGGCGCCCATGGTGGCGGCACAGTTCGCCGGCATACCGGTCATCAATGCCGGTGACGGTGGACACCAGCATCCCACGCAGACCCTCACGGATCTGATGACCATGCGCTCTGTACGCAGGAGCCTTTCCGATATGAAGATAGGCATGTGCGGGGATCTGAAGTTCGGACGTACTGTCCATTCGCTGATCAGGGCTCTGCTCAGATACGACAATATCAGCTTTGTGTTCATCTCACCCGATGAACTCAGACTCCCTGATTATATGATAGAGGAGCTCAATTCACACGAGGGTGTGGAATATACTGAGGTGACGAGACTGGAGGAGGCTCTGCCGAAGCTGGACGTGCTGTATATGACAAGAGTTCAGAAGGAGAGATTCTTCAACGAAGAGGATTACGTCAGACTGAAGGATTTCTATATCCTCGACAGCAGGAAGATGGAGCTTGCAAGAGAGAGCATGATAGTGCTTCATCCGCTCCCGAGGGTGAATGAGATCGCGGTGGAGATAGACAACGATCCCAGGGCGAAGTATTTCGACCAGGTAAAGAACGGGATGTATATCAGGATGGCTCTTATCCTGATGCTTCTTGAGATACAGGTATAACTTACGGGGGATATTATGGGAAACAATGATCAGAACTCAGACCGTCATGAGAAATACAAGCTCAATGTAGGAAAGATAGATGAGGGCTTTGTGATCGACCACATCAGACCCGGCCGCGGACTTACCCTGTATCACGATATGGGGCTCAACAAGCTGGACTGCTCAGTGGCTATCATTCAGAATGCCACATCCAGGAAGATGGGCAAGAAGGATATCATAAAGGTAGAAACCTCCATAGATAATTTCAATCTGGATATCATCAGCCTGCTGGATCACAATGCCACCGTGGATGTGATAAAGAACGGTGAGATCATCGACAAGCCGGAGCTGCCCCTGCCCAAAGAAGTCAAGAATATCATCAAATGCAAGAATCCCAGATGCATTTCTTCAATAGAACAGGGACTTGACCAGATATTTGTGCTCACGGATGCCGAAACCGCAACATATAGATGCAAGTATTGTGAGACGGAATACGGAAATAACTGACATTATTTTTAGATAAATTAATCATCATTGACATAATCTCCATTTCAATTCTTTTATTCAATTTCAGCTTTCCTTGATTTTTGAGGATTCGCGCCCGCCATACACATTATGTAGTAATATTATGTATACCAACCACAATATATTGACATTTTTTGCGGGTCGGGGGTACAATGTTAACACTTCAAACCTTATAATCATACCTAGGAGGAGAATAAAGACATGAGGAAGTTGACATTGATCATTGCCACACTTGCTGTCACTATGCTTGCGGCAGTTCCCGCATTCGCAGGTCCTGCAGAAGAGATAGCTGCAGCAAGGGCAGAACAGGAAAAGAGACTTGCAGACTACGCTGCATATCAGGAGAGACTCGCAGCATTCCAGGCAGGCGAGGTTGCAAAGGGACAGGCAGCTCTTGCAGCAGGTCAGGCAGCTCAGGCAGCTAACTTTGCACGTATCGCAGCCTTCCAGGCAGGCGAGATCGCAAAGGGCGAGGCACAGCGTGCAGCTCTGTATGCAGATTATGTAGCTTATCAGCAGAAGCTCGCAGCATTCCAGGCAGGCGAGATCGCAAAGGGTGAGGCACAGCGTGCAGCTCTCTATGCAGATTACGTAGCTTACCAGCAGAGGCTTGCAGCATTCCAGGCAGGCGAGATCGCAAAGGGCCAGGCAGCTCTTGCAGCAGGCAAGGCAGCAGAGGCAGCCAACTTCGCTCGTATAGCAGCATTCCAGGCTGGTGAGGTCGCAAAGGGCCAGGCACAGCGTGCAGCTCTCTATGCAGACTATGTAGCATATCAGCAGAAGCTTGCAGCATTCCAGGCAGGCGAGATCGCAAAGGGACAGGCACAGCGTGCAGCTCTTTACGCAGACTATGTAGCATATCAGCAGAGGCTGGCAGCATTCCAGGCAGGCGAGATCGCAAAGGGTGAGGCACAGCGTGCAGCTCTTTACGCAGACTATGTAGCATATCAGCAGAGGCTGGCAGCATTCCAGGCAGGTGAGATCGCAAAGGGTGAGGCACAGCGTGCAGCAGGCCTTGCAGCAGCAGCAAACAACCCTGTTATCGCTTTCCAGAAGGAGCAGCTTGCAAAGGCAGCAGCAATACAGGCTCAGAGAGCTGAGCTTCAGAAGCAGATTGACGCATATCTTAGAATGTTCTGATCAGATCAACTGAAATATACAGAAATTTGTTACACAAACCCGGGCTGATGAGGCCCGGGTTTTTTTGCGGCTTATTCCGACTCGATTTTGTGCGACAAGATCAGCGGTAATATGGTAAAATCATAACCATGATAGTTGATAAGCTGATACTTTACAGGAATTTCAAAGCAGAACCCCTGCTGAGAGATCTGGTAGCACTGTTTGAAAACGCGGGAGATGCCGCTCTGGCTTATTCCGCAGCCGGCAGACTCGTCAGCATTTCCATGGATATGGGATTTAAGGGGAATCTCTGGCATACTTTTCTGACATACCTGCTGGCAAATAATGAGAATACATACAGCAAGGCCTGCGAGATACGGGGACATGTGGAGGGTACCGTCAATGAGGTCGCCTTGCATGATATAGGTGTATTCTTCGATATGTTTGCGTTCGATCCCAATGATATCGACACAAAATACGGCGTGGACTGCTTCAGACCGCTGATAAGCTTCGATATGTCAGAGGAAGGCAAGATGTTCAACAAGCGTATACGTGACAGGATATGCGATCTGTCCGTCAGGCTTGCCGCCGCAAAGGATCCCGGGGAGATGAAGGCCATGACCGAGGACTTCTACAAGGACTACGGTGTGGGGCTTTTCGGGCTTCACAAGGCCTTCAAGATACATGAGGACATAGAGAGCGGAGGCTTCGAGATCAGGCCGATAATGAGGGTCGCCCATGCGGAGCTTAAGGATCTCGTGGGATACGAGCAGCAGAAGCTAAAGCTGACAGAAAATACCGAGGCCTTTATCAAAGGGCTTCCCGCGGGCAACTGTCTGCTCTACGGGGATTCCGGTACGGGCAAGTCTTCCTCCATAAAGGGTATCATGAACAGATACTATGAAGACGGCCTCAGGATAATAGAGCTCTACAAGCATCAGTGCAGATATCTGAATGATATAATGGCTGTCCTTAAGGAGAGGAACTACCGGTTCATTATCTATATGGACGATCTTTCCTTCGAGGATGAGGAGACGGAATACAAGTATCTGAAGGCAGTGATCGAGGGCGGTCTGGAAAAGAAGCCGGACAATGTACTGATATATGCCACATCCAACAGACGTCATCTGATCCACGAGGGATTCTCGGACAAGCTGGACCGCGGTGTGAACGACGATATCCATGAAAGCGATACGGTGGAAGAGAAGCTGTCCTTATATCACCGTTTCGGGATAACCATCTATTACGGCAAACCCACGCCGAAGGAGTACCGGAATATAGTATGCGAGCTTGCGAGAAGAAACGGTATGGAGATGGATGAGGATGAGCTCATCAGACAGGCCGGCAGCTGGGAGATAGAGCACGGCGGCATCTCGGGACGTACTGCAAGGCAGTTTATTGATCACTTAAGGTCGAAGGGGCAGGCATAAATGAAAAAGCTATTTTCTGCGATCGATGTAGGCTCATACGAGCTGTGCATGAAGGTGTTTGAACTGGGCGGCAAGAACGGTATCAAGGAGATAGACTGTGTCAGGCACAGGATAGACATTGGCAATGATACCTTCCATACAGGCATGATCAGCCATGGCAAGATGAATGAGCTTTGCGAGATCCTGAAGGGCTTCAGGAAGATAATGGAGGGATACAGGATCACCGATTATCTTGCCTTCGGTACATCTGCCATGAGAGAGACCGTGAATACCAGTGTGGTTCTTGATCAGATCGAGAGAAGGACAGGCATACATGTAGAGGTACTCAGCAACTCCGAACAGCGCTTCCTCGAGTACAAGGGTGCTGCCCTGATGAGCGACTTCGACCATTATGTGGAGCAGGGCACAGCTTTCGTAGACATAGGAGGAGGGTCCACCCAGGTGACTCTTTTCAATAAGGGGCATCTGGCCACTACGGTCAATCTGCATCTCGGGACTCTGAGGATCAGGACGAAGCTCCATGAGATGGAGCCTGTCTATTCGGACTTCGTCATGCTGATCAGTGAGATCGTCAATAATGAACTCGACTATTTCAAGAGCCTTTATCTGGGTGATATCAAGATAGAGAATATCATCATAATAGATGACTATATGCCGGCCATCATGTCCCAGTTCAAGGAACGGGATGATCATCACATCACCGTAAGAGAATACAAGGATATCATGAGAGCCGCGGCCCTAACGTCACCCTATCAGATCGCTGGCAGGTTCGGCATACCCGAGGAGAATGCGTCGCTGCTGCTCCCCTCGGCCATCATTGTAGACAGACTGATAGATATCATGCAGGCCAGAAATCTGTATCTTCCGGGAGTGTCCCTTTCGGACGGCATCGCCTGCAATTATGCGGACGTCAAGGGATATATCCGGCCTACGCACAATTTCAACGACGACATCATCAGCTCCGCGAATACCATCGCCAGAAGATACGGCTCCTTTGACATGCTTACCGGCAAGATGGTCTATGCTGCGCTTGCCATATTTGACGCGACGGTCAGGCTCCACGGCATGAACGCCAGAGACAGACTGCTGCTCCACATATCCGCCATGCTCCGCAATGTAGGCAAGTATGTGTCTCTCAGCGTGCCTGCAGAGATGTCCTATGCCATTATCAAGGATTCCGAGATCATAGGCATATCCCACAAGGAGAGAAAGATGGTGGCCGCCATAGTGCAGAATTCCTATCCCAACAATATAAGCTATGAGAAGTTCGAGAAGCTGAAGCTCGCTGAAGAGGACAGGATCAAGACTACCAAGCTCACGGCGATCCTGCGCGTGGCGACGGGACTGGCCCGCAATACCCAGAAGACCGTCGAGAGCATATCGGTACAGCTTAAGGATAAGGAGCTGGTGATACGGGTGAGCGCAAAGGACAAGATGCTTCTGGAAAAAGGACTGTTCAGAGAGAGAACAGATACATTTGAAGAGGCATTCGGCATCACTCCGGTACTCAAGGTCATGAAAGGAAACCTGAAATGAAGAAGAAGGAAAACAGGATAAAGGATCTGAAGGACCCCAAATACTATATGAACAGAGAACTCTCGTGGATGCAGTTCGACGGGAGGATACTGGAGGAGGCCAGAGATTCGGCCAACCCGCTCTTTGAGAGACTGAAGTTCCTGTCTATCACGGCATCCAACCTGGACGAGTTCTTCATGATAAGGATAGCATCACTCAAGGATATGATGTCGGCCGGCTATATGAAGCCGGATATCTCGGGGATGACACCGAAGATGCAGCTGGAGGAGCTGTCGGAAGTGACTCACACCTTTGTATCCGAGCAGTATTCCACCTTTACCAGGATGCTGATGCCGAGGCTCGCCGAGGCGGGGCTTCGCTTCATCAAGCATCATGAGGAGCTCAATCCCGCGGAACAGGAATATGTGGACGGATATTTCAGGGACAACGTATATCCCGTGCTGACTCCCATGGCCGTGGATTCATCCAGGCCGTTCCCGCTGGTGCGCAATAAGACGCTCAATATTGGTGCACTGGTGCGTACCGAGGAAAACGATATTGAGTTTGCCATGGTCCAGGTCCCCTCTGTCATACCGCGTGTGGTAGAGCTTCCGCCTGACAGTGAGGGCAGGAGGTCGGTCATCCTGCTGGAGGAGATCATAGAGAGGAATATAGGAGGACTCTTCCTTTCCTACAACGTGATATGCGCGCATCCCTTCAGAGTCATGAGAAATGCCGATTTTACCATAGATGAGGACGAGGCAGACGATCTGCTCACGGAGATCGAAAAAAGACTGAAGCAGAGACAGCGTGGCGATGCCATCAGGCTTGAATGCGAATCCGGGATGGACAGGAGGCTGCGCCGTATACTGCAGGAAGAGCTGGAGGTGGAGGATCAGGATGTATACCAGATCAACGGTCCCCTGGATCTGACTTTCCTGATGAAGATGTACGGACTGGACGGATTCGATCATCTGAAAGCCGTAAGCTATGAGCCTCAGTTTCCCAAATACATGCAGAGAGAGATCAGCATATTCGATCAGATCAAGGATCATGATATCCTGCTGTGGCATCCATATGATTCCTTCACTCCCGTAGTGAGGTTCATACAGGAGGCAGCTCAGGATGAAGAGACCCTGGCCATCAAGCAGACGCTCTACAGGGTATCCGGCAACTCTCCGATCATCAGAGCCCTGGCTACGGCTGCGGAGAACGGCAAGCAGGTCACGGTGCTGGTGGAGCTCAAGGCGAGGTTTGACGAGGAGAACAATATCATCTGGGCGAGGATGCTGGAGAAGGCCGGCTGTCACGTGATATACGGACTGAAGGGACTTAAGACACATTCGAAGATCACGCTTGTGGTACGTCAGGAAGAGGACGGACTGAAAAGGTATGTACATCTTGGCACCGGCAACTACAACGACTCTACGGCCAAGCTCTATACCGATATAGGATTCCTTACCTGTGCGGAGCCCTACGGTGAGGATGCCACCGCCGTGTTCAATATGCTTTCGGGGTATTCCGAGCCTGCTATATGGAACAAGCTGTCGATAGCCCCTCTCTGGCTGAAGGACAGATTCCTGTATCTTATCAACAGGGAGTGCGAGAATGCAGCCAACGGCAGAGAGGCCCACATCATAGCCAAGGTCAATTCCTTATGTGACAGAGATATCATCGAGGCACTCTACAGAGCTTCCGGAGCCGGAGTAAAGATAGACCTGATAATCAGAGGGATATGCTCGCTGAGACCGGGTATCCCGGGAGTATCGGACAACATCACCGTGCGCTCCATAGTAGGTACCTTCCTGGAGCATGCCAGGATATTCTGGTTCCTTAACGAGGGCAAGGAGGAGGTCTACTGTGCATCTGCAGACTGGATGCCGAGGAATCTGGAGCGGAGAGTAGAGATACTGTTCCCTCTGGAGACTCCCAGGATAGTGGAAAGTCTGAAGCATATACTCAAGGTACAGCTGGAAGACAATACGAAGGCACGTCTTATGAGGAGCGACGGGACATACGAGCGCCTGTCTCCCGGACGCAGCACACCGGTATGTGCCCAGGAGGTATACATGAAGGAGGCCCTCGCCTTTGCGGCAGAGAGAGAGAAGGCCGTCAACGAGAGAGTGTTTGTAGCAGAGGAGAAGAAGTGATGGGAGCAGAGAAATATATAAAAGCACTGGTGGATTACGGCATCCGGACGGGATTGATAGATGAGGGGGAGAGGATATATTCCACGAATCTGATCCTCGATGTGATGGATCTCGATGAGTATGATATCACACAGAGTGCCGTGGAGATCCGCAGCTATTCGGCCTCCGGAGATGAGCTGGAGTCGATATTGAAGGGACTTGTCGATGATGCGGTATCGAGGGGAGTGACTCAGGACGATACGGTGTCGAGAGACCTTTTTGATACAAGGCTCATGAACTGCATCACTCCGAGACCTTCTTATGTCAGGAAGAGATTCGAGGAGCTGTACGCTTCCTCTCCCATACAGGCTACCGACTGGTATTATAAGTTTTCCTGTGATACGGACTATATTCGAAGATACAGGATCAAAAAAGACGTAAAGTGGGCAACTGCCACTCCATACGGAGATCTGGACATCACGATCAACCTGTCAAAGCCCGAGAAGGATCCGAAGGCCATTGCTGCGGCAAAGAACGCACCTCAGTCTGCATATCCCAAGTGCCAGCTCTGCGCTGAGAACGAAGGATACAGAGGACGCATGAACCATCCTGCAAGAGAGAATCACAGGATAATACCCATAGAGCTTGCAGGCGAGGAGTTCTTCCTGCAGTATTCGCCCTATGTTTACTACAACGAGCATTGCATAGTGTTCAACAAGAGGCATGTACCCATGAAGATCGACCGTGCCTGCTTCGACAAGCTTTTTGATTTCATAAGGCAGTTCCCCCATTATACTGTGGGTTCCAATGCGGATCTTCCCATAGTGGGAGGCTCCATCCTCTCGCATGATCATTTCCAGGGAGGAAGATACGAGTTTCCCATGGCCAGGGCAGAGTATATTTCGGAGTTTACCGTCCCGGGATACGAGGATGTCCGGGCAGGGATAATAAAATGGCCGCTGTCGGTCATCAGACTGAGGAGTGAGGACTACCACAGGATCATAGCGCTGGCATCTCATATCCTGGATGCGTGGAGAGGCTATACCGATGAGGAGGCATATGTCTTTGCCGAGACCGGAGGAGAGCCTCACAATACCATCACCCCCATAGCCCGCAAGAGGGGAGATGTGTACGAGTTCGATCTCGCTCTCAGAAATAATATCACCACGGACGAGTGCCCGCTGGGACTGTACCATCCCCATGATGATCTGCATCACATCAAGAAGGAAAACATAGGCCTGATAGAGGTGATGGGACTGGCCATCCTACCTTCCAGGCTTAAGGATGAGATGGCGACTCTAAAGGAGTATATTCTCACCGGAAAGGATATTTCCTCCGAGGCATCCATAGCAAAACATGCCGACTGGGCTGTTGACTTTATGAAAAAGTATGGTAACATAAATGAGCAAAATGTGGACGGGATACTCCGGGATGAGATAGGACTCGTGTTTGCGCGGGTGCTGGAGGATGCAGGAGTATTCAAGCAGACCCCGGAGGGGCTTGCGGCGTTTACACGCTTTACGGATTCGTTATGACATGACTGCCGGCAGCGTGATGCCTGCGGTGTGTATCAATAAGATGAATACAAGGAGGAAGCAATGAAGAAGATTGTAAAGAAGATCGCGGCTTTTGCTGTCATCGCCGCACTGCTTGTGACTACAGGAAACTTCGGCGTCACAAAGAAAGAGGCACAGGCTGCCAACAACATGAGGGGAGTATGGCTCTCTTTCATAGATCAGCAGCAGTTCCTCAGAGGAAAGGGACAGGCAGATTATGATGCTACATTCAGATCGATCTGTCAGACTGCAGCATCCAGAGGGCTCAATGCTATTTTTGTCCATGTAAGGAGTCACAACGATGCCATCTATCCTTCAACTATATATCCCTGGAGCTCACAGATGCTCTACGGAGCAGATCCCGGGTTCGATCCTCTGGCAGACATGGTCAAGATCGCTCATGAGAACGGGCTTCAGATCCACGCATGGATCAATCCTTACGGCTACAGGAACAAGATGATCTGCGGCAATCCCGCACTGGCAACCAACGACAATATTGTTGCAGGTGTGAACGAGATCCTGAACAAATATGCAGTGGACGGTATTCACTTCGATGATTACTTCCCGCCCATCGGCGCTGCAAATATCAACTCCATGGTATCCCGTGTGCATCAGGCATGCGCAGCCAAGGGCAAGGTATTCGGCATAGCCCCTCAGGGCAATATCCAGAACTGCCTGGCAGCAGGTGCAGATGTGAGGACCTGGCTCTCCACACCGGGATATGTGGACTATATCGCACCCCAGATTTACTGGACTGACAACTACGGTGCCGCAGGCGCGAACCCTATGTCCACCACCAGGCTGAATGCCTGGAAGGCACTCAATACCGCAGGCATCCCCATGTATGTCGGTATGGCTCTCTACAGATCAGGTGCTCCTTCGACGGCTGATCCCGGATGGACTCTGAACAACAACAACCTGGCAAAGCAGAGCTCATATGCACAGAGTATCGGTTATACGGGTTATATCCTGTACAACACTGCTTCCATAATGGCACCCAATGCTTTCCAGCAGCAGGAGCTGGCACAGCTGAAATAAGTCTGTACATAAAGGATATGCACCCCGACCGATATAATCGGTTGGGGTGTTTTGCGCAATAAGTATATTTTAGGAGGTATGATCATGGACAAGGCGGAACTCTGCAGGCTGGCTGATGAAGCAAGGAAGAATTCGTATTGTATCTATTCGGGCTTTTCGGTAGGGGCTGCACTTCTTACCGCTAACGGCAGGGTATACAAGGGATGCAACATAGAAAACGCATCTTATCCGGCGGGGATCTGTGCGGAGCGTACAGCTTTCTGCAAGGCTGTCAGCGAGGGAGAGAGAGAGTTCGCGGCCATCGCCATAGCCGGCGGACCTGTTGGTGAGGCTCCAGGTGATGCATACCCCTGCGGCATCTGCCGTCAGTTCATGAATGAATTCGTTGACGGGGACAGCTTCGAGGTGCTTGTGGTACATGAGGATATGAGCTTTTCGACGCATACTCTGGCAGAGCTGCTTCCTTATTCTTTCGGTCCGAAGTCCTTGAAAAAATAATATGCATATGATATTTTATTAAAACTATCCCCTTTTTTCCTATGAGACAGAGACGTAAAGAAAAAACACACTTCACGAGGAAGATCATAGCGGTCATCTTAACGGTGCTTGTGTTTGTCATGACGGCAAGCTTTTCGAGCACTGCCACGGCGACTGTCATGGACAGTGATGTGATCTTTGTCAACAAGGACGGAAGCAGGGTAGCTGTGGACAAATCCGAGCTCCTCAATACTGAGGAAGCACTGAAGGATATGTCTCAGGAGAATGTATCGCTGGAGGATGATGAGCTGGACAAGATCGCCGAGACCTCGAAAAGAGCGGCTGAGGATTTCAACAAGAGAAAAGCCTCCGGAAGCGGCGACAGCTCCCACAACATCACGATAGTAGACAGGGACGGAAGATCCTACACCCCTTCCTTTGATGAGGACTGGGCTCTGATATTGATCAACAAGGACCATCCCATCCCGGATGATTATACCTTCGAGCTGGCTACCATTACGGGATCGGTAAAGGTGGATGTACGTGCGGCAGAGTCTCTGGTAGAGATGATAAAGCAGGCAAGATCTGAAGGTATCGGGCTGTATGTGGCATCGCCCTATAGGGACCTGGAGAGGCAGACCTATGTCTTCAACAGGAAGAAACAGTACTATCTGGATATGGGATATGATGAGAAGCAGGCATACGATCTCGCCGCCGAGACCGTGGCACCTCCCGGCACCTCCGAGCATCAGGTCGGGATGGCCGTGGATCTGATAGCTTCGGGGTACAAGGATCTGGACGAAGGCTTCGCTTATACTGAAGGAGGAAGATGGCTTGCCAAGCACGGACCGGAGTACGGCTGGCTTTTGAGATATCCAAAGGGTAAAGAGGATATCACAGGCATAGAGTTCGAGCCGTGGCATTACAGATATGTGGGCGTGGATGCCGCAAAGGAGATCACGAGACTGGGGATCACCCTGGAAGAGTACGATGAGATGATAGGTCTGGTAGATTCGGATGAATAGATATACTCTCTTAAAGAAAGACGGAAGAGCGAGAAGAGGGCGTCTGGATACGGTACACGGTACTGTAGAGACGCCTGTTTTCATGAATGTAGGCACAGTTGGCGCCATCAAGGGGGCAGTGTCCACGGAGGACCTGAAGGAGATCGGATGTCAGATAGAGCTCTCCAATACCTATCATCTGCACGTGCGTACAGGCGATGAGGTCATCAGGAGACTGGGAGGTCTGCACAGCTTCATGGTATGGGACAGACCGATACTTACAGACTCCGGCGGGTTCCAGGTGTTCTCACTGGCGGGACTTCGCAGGATAAAGGAGGAGGGGGTGACCTTTGCCTCCCATATAGACGGACACAGGATATTCATGGGCCCGGAGGAGAGCATGCGCATCCAGTCCAATCTGGGTTCCACTATTGCCATGGCCTTTGACGAATGCCCGGATGCCAGGTCTTCCAGGGATTATGTGGTGGATTCGGTTCGCCGTACCGAGAGATGGCTCGTCAGATGCAGGGAAGAGCTTGACAGGCTGAACTCTCTGCCGGATACTCTGAACCGCGAACAGATGCTCTTCGGTATCAATCAGGGAGCGGTGTTTGACGATATCCGCATTGAGAATGCCGACATGATAAGCGAGATGAGGCTTGACGGATATGCCATAGGCGGTCTTGCGGTAGGAGAGACGCATGAGGAGATGTATCATGTGCTGGATGTCACCGTACCGCATCTGCCGGAGGACAAGCCGATATATCTCATGGGAGTGGGCACCCCGGTAAATATCGTGGAGGCGGTATACAGAGGAGTGGACTTCTTTGACTGCGTCTATCCCTCGAGGAATGCCAGACACGGCCAGCTCTATACACACCGGGGCAAGCTGAACATAAAGAATGCAGCCTACGAGGAGGATATAAGACCCATAGAGGAGGGGTGCTGCTGTCCGGCATGCCGCAGATACAGCAGAGCATATATCAGGCACCTGATCAAGGCAGGTGAGATGCTGGGCCTCAGGCTTTGCGTGCTGCACAATCTCTATTTTTACAACCATCTGATGGAGGAGATCAGGGAAGCGATAGAAGAGGACAGATACGGGCAGTTCAGGGATGATTTCATTTCAGGGTTCGGTGAGAGTCCCGTCGACTGACCCACGATACACTGCGCCATCACCTTTTTTCAACATACTTGTGTTTATTGCAGGGTATCATTTATAATGTGAGATATCACTTTAGTTACAATAAAGGAGGAATAAGATGATTTGTAGTAAATGTGGAAGCCAGGTTGAGGATGGAGTGAAGTTCTGCCCCAGCTGCGGTGCTGATCTTACGTCTGAGACAGGCCAGTCTTCGACTCAGTATGAGCGTGTGGAGGGTGAGACGGTGAATGCCGGCAGCTCAGGATATCAGAGCACAGGATTTGAAGGCAAGGGCACAGTGAACGACAGGAACATCGTTCTCGCCATCATCCTTACCATCATCACCTGCGGTATCTATGGCATATATTGGATGTATGTCCTGAATGAGGATATCAACAAGCTTTCAGGCCATCCCGAGGCTACATCGGGCGGAATGGTAATACTCTTTACCATCATCACCTGCGGCATCTATGGCCTGTACTGGTATTACAAGATGGGAGAGAGAGTAGAAGAGATCAGGGCAAAGAAGGGCATGCCCAACGGATCCTCAGCCATACTGTTCCTCATACTCGGCATCTTCGGTCTCGGCATAGTGAACTACTGCATTATGCAGAGCAATATCAATTCAGCTGTTGCCTGATCCGGCGATAGAGAGCTGACAACGATATCACAGGCACCTGCCGATCGTTTCGGCGGGTGCCTTTTTTCAACCTTATCTTGATAAAATCAGACTGTATGTGTATGATGTTAGGGTCAAAAAGTCATAATTTTTATCAAAGGAATATTTAAGGAGGATCACTGAAAGTATGGGCATATTGATGAGCGCAGGGGGCGCAATGGGCGGAACGAGCAGTATGGTCGTTACCGCGGTATACATTGTAGCTATCATCGCATTTCTTTATTTCATAATGATCAGACCGCAGAAGAAGGAGCAGACCAGGCTGAAGGACATGCTGTCTTCACTGGAGGTCGGAGATACCATATGCACTACTGGAGGGTTTTACGGCATCATCATAGATATCCCCGATGAGTCCACAGTGGTTGTGGAGTTTGGCAATAAGAACTGCCGCATTTCCATGAAGAAAGAAGCCATAGCCCAGGTGGAGAAGCCTGAGGAGCCGGCAGAGACAGACAGCAGCAAGAAGAAATAATCTAAACGAAAACTATCAGACCGCCGTATCTGTTGGGCTCATGTGGCTCTTTACGGATGCTGCGGTCTGAAATTTTACTACGGGAGTGGATATGGATTACAGGATAGGTGTGATAAGAGGAGACGGCATAGGACCTGAGATCGTGAACGAGGCGGTCAAAGTACTTGATGCCGTTTCGTCCGTATACGGGTTCGGACTGGACTATACGGATATAGATATGGGAGGCTGCTCTATAGACAAGCACGGCATCCCGCTGACTGATGAGGCGATAGAGGCAGCCAGGGCATCCGATGCCGTATTGATGGGATCTATAGGAGGAGATGCGAAGACCTCCCCCTGGTACAGACTTGAGCCCTCGAAAAGACCTGAGGCCGGGCTTCTTGCTATCAGGAAGGCCCTGAACCTCTTTGCCAATCTGAGACCTTCCAGGCTTTACAAAGAGCTGAAGGCGGCCTGTCCTCTCTCTGAGGCTACAGCCGCGAAGGGCTTTGACATCATGATGGTACGCGAGCTCACCGGAGGGCTGTACTTCGGGGAGAGGTATACGAAAGAGAGTGACGGAGTGAAGACCGCGGTGGATACTCTCTCATACAGCGAGAACGAGATCAGACGCGCTGCCGTCAAGGCCTTTGAGATAGCGAAGAAGCGTGACAGGAAGGTGACGCTCGTGGACAAGGCGAATGTGCTGGATTCCTCCAGACTCTGGAGGAGTGTGACATCTGAGGTCGCATCAGACTATCCGGAGGTGGCATTTGACACCATGCTCGTGGACAACTGTGCCATGCAGCTGGTGAAGGATCCCGCTCAGTTCGACGTGATACTCACAGAGAACATGTTCGGAGATATCCTTTCGGATGAGGCTGCGATGATCACAGGGTCCATAGGCATGCTTCCCAGTGCATCGCTCAACGATACGAAGTTCGGTCTGTACGAGCCCTCGGGCGGATCTGCTCCGGACATAGCAGGGCAGAATATTGCCAATCCCATAGCGACGATCCTTTCGGCTGCCATGATGCTGCGCTTCAGCCTGGATCAGGACAAGGCTGCGGATGCCATAGAGCAGGCCGTGGAGCGCACACTCTCAGACGGCATACGTACAGGGGATATCATGTCCGAAGGATGCGAGAAGGTGTCCACATCGGGGATGGGAGATGCGATAGTACAGCGGATATAGACTGTTCGTATTTTCGGCAGTCGGGAATGATCAATTTTTGAGAGGAGAGATATTTATGCTGAGTGACAATGTGAAGCTGGGGGATGAGCACGCACCCCACAGGAGTCTGTTCAATGCGCTGGGCTTTACCGGCGAAGAGATGAGAAAGCCCATGGTGGGGATAGTGAGCTCATACAACGAGATAGTACCCGGGCATATGAATATAGACAAGATAGTAGAGGCTGTGAAGCTGGGCGTGGCTGAGGCAGGCGGCATGCCTGTGGTATTCCCGGCTATAGCTGTATGCGACGGCATTGCCATGGGCCACATCGGCATGAAGTATTCTCTGGTGACCAGAGATCTCATAGCCGACTCTACGGAGTGCATGGCAAAGGCACATCAGTTTGACGCTCTCGTCATGGTGCCGAACTGCGACAAGAATGTACCGGGTCTTCTGATGGCAGCAGCCAGAGTGAATGTACCCACGGTGTTCGTCTCGGGCGGCCCTATGCTTGCAGGCCATGTACATGGCAGGAAGACCTCACTTTCCTCCATGTTCGAGGCTGTGGGTGCGAAGAAAGCCGGGACGATAGACGAGGAAGAGCTCAGATACTTCGATGAGCATACCTGCCCTACCTGCGGATCCTGCTCGGGCATGTATACCGCCAACTCCATGAACTGTCTTACCGAGGCTATCGGAATGGGGCTTCGCGGCAACGGCACAGTACCTGCGGTGTATTCCGAGAGACTCAGGATCGCCAAGATGGCGGGCTATGCAGTGATGGATATGCTGAAGAAGAACATCAGACCCAGAGATATCCTGACCAAAGAGGCCTTCATGAACGCACTGACCGTAGATATGGCCCTGGGATGCTCCACAAATACCATGCTTCACCTGCCGGCCATAGCTCATGAAGCAGGGATCGATCTCAATATGGAGATAGCCAACGAAGTATCCGACAGGACACCGAACCTCTGCCACCTGGCCCCCGCGGGACATACCTACATGGAGGACCTGAACGAGGCAGGCGGTGTATATGCAGTGATGAACGAGCTCTCGAAGAAGGGCCTGCTGAACCTCGACTGCATGACAGTCACCGGACATACAGTAGGCGAGAACATCGCCAATGTGAAGAATATGAACACCGAGGTCATAAGACCCATTGAGGATCCCTTCATGCAGGAGGGAGGCATCGCAGTGCTAAAGGGCAATATCGCTCCCGATACCGGCGTGGTGAAGCGCTCGGCTGTGGTACCTGAGATGATGGTACACGAAGGACCTGCAAGAGTATTCGACTGCGAAGAGGATGCCATAGAGGCCATATACGGCGGCAAGATCAAGGAAGGTGATGTGGTGGTCATCAGGTACGAGGGACCCAAGGGCGGTCCCGGCATGAGAGAGATGCTGAACCCTACATCCGCTATCGCCGGAATGGGCCTTGGCAGTACAGTGGCTCTCATCACAGATGGACGTTTCTCCGGAGCCTCCAGAGGAGCCTCCATAGGTCATGTATCCCCCGAGGCTGCAGTGGGCGGACCCATAGCACTCATAGAGGAGGGAGACATCATTAAGATCGACATTCCCAATAATTCCCTCAATGTGGATGTATCCGATGAGGTGCTGGCAGAGAGAAGGAAGAACTGGAAGCCGAGAGAGCCCAGAGTGAAGGACGGATATCTGGCACGATATGCGAAGATGGTGACCAGCGGAAACCGCGGCGCTGTACTTGAAATCAATTGAACCAAAACCTGAAGGAGCAGTTTATGGAACTGAACGGATCGGAGATCGTAGTTGAAGTATTGAAGGAGGAGGGAGTGGATACCGTATTCGGATATCCCGGCGGCACCATTCTCAATATCTATGACGCGCTGTACAAGCACAGGGATGAGATACACCATGTGCTCACCAGCCATGAGCAGGGTGCGAGCCATGCGGCTGACGGATATGCCAGGAGCACCGGCAAGGTGGGGGTATGCATGGCGACCTCCGGCCCCGGAGCTACGAATATAGTGACCGGCATAGCTACGGCATACATGGATTCCGTTCCCCTGGTAGCCATCACAGCCAACGTCGGCATCAGCCTGCTTGGCAAGGACACCTTCCAGGAGGTGGATATAGTGGGCATCACCATGCCCATCACCAAGCACGGCTTCATAGTCAAGGATGTGACGAAGCTGGCCGATACCTTAAGACGGGCATTCAGGATAGCACGTTCGGGAAGACCGGGTCCTGTCGTAGTGGATATCACCAAGAACGCGACCGCAGAGACCTGCGAGTTCACGCCGAAGACCCCTGATATACCCGAGAGGAAGAAGTTCGACCGCTACACCGAGGATGATCTGAAGGCCGTAGCGGACATCATAAATCAGAGCAGCAGGCCCTACATCTACGTAGGCGGAGGTGCTGTGATATCGGGAGCTTCCGAGGAGGTAAAGAAGCTGGCGGAGAAGATAGATGCCCCTGTATGTGATTCTCTCATGGGAAAGGGAGCGGTATCCGCCGACGATCCTCACTATACCGGCATGATAGGCATGCACGGCACCAAGACCTCCGATAAGGGAGTGTCGGAATGTGACATGCTGCTGGCTCTGGGAGCCAGGTTCTCGGACAGAGTGGTGGGCAACGCCGGAGCATTCGCGAGCGGAGCCAGGATAGTCCATATCGACATAGATGACGCAGAGATCAACAAGAACATCCCTACCGATGCACATATCGTGGGAGATATGAAGGATGTGCTGCAGGATCTGCTCCCTCTTCTGGAGAAGACAGAGCACAGGGAATGGATGGAGCATATCGAAGGCTACAGGAAAGCCTATCCCCTGACTTATCCCAAAGACAAGCTTACCTGCCAGTATTTCCTGGAGCGGCTGGACGCCCTCACGGACTCGGATGCCATAGTCTCCACGGACGTAGGACAGCATCAGATGTGGACAGCCCAGTTCTACAGGTTCAGGAAGCCGAGACAGCTCCTAACTTCCGGAGGCCTCGGGACGATGGGATACGGCCTGGGAGCCTGCATAGGAGCGAAGATGGGCAATCCCGACCGCGTATGTGTGAACATCGCAGGAGACGGATGCTTCCGTATGAATATGAACGAGCTGATGACGGCGGCCCGCAACAGGCTTCCCATCATCGAGGTGGTGATAGACAACCGTGTGCTGGGTATGGTCCGTCAGTGGCAGACACTCTTCTATGAGAAGAGATACTCCAACACCATCCTGGAGGACGAGACCGACTACTGTGCTGTGGCTGAGGCCATGGGGTGCGAGGCATACCGCATCACAAAGATGGAAGAGGTGGACGAGGTCATAGGCAAGGCTCTCGCAGCAAAGAAGCCCGTTCTTATAGATGTGGTGATAAATGAGGATGACAAGGTGTTCCCCATGGTGGCACCGGGTGGCGCCATAGCCGATGCCTTCGATGCATCCGATCTGTAAAAGAAGAGACCGTAGCCTTCGTTGCTATTGATAAAAGGAGCCCCTTGTTTTACAATCGTAAAGATTGTATCAAGACAATACTGTAGAAGAGGAGAGATCAAATGAGCAGAGTTTACAATTTTTCGGCAGGACCTTCCATGCTTCCCGTAGAGGTGCTGGAGACGGCAAAGGAGCAGATGCTTGATTACAACGGATCGGGACAGTCCGTGATGGAGATGTCGCATCGTTCCAAGGTCTATGATGAGATAATAAAGACGGCCGAGGCAGACTTCAGGTCTATCGCCGGTGTGCCCGACAATTACAAGGTGCTCTTCCTTCAGGGTGGTGCATCTACGCAGTTCGCGATGATCCCCATGAACCTGATGAAGAATAAAGTCGCTGACTACATCGTGACAGGACAGTGGGCAAAGAAAGCCTGGCAGGAAGCAGGCAACTACGGCACAGCCAACAAGATCGCATCCTCTGAAGACAAGACCTTCACATATATCCCGGATGTATCCGATCTGCCCATAAGCGACAACGCCGACTATGTATACATCTGCCAGAACAATACAATATACGGAACGCGATATAAGGAGCTGCCCAACACCAAGGGCAAGATCCTCGTATCCGATGTCTCATCCATGTTCCTCTCCGAGCCCATGGATGTGTCGAAGTACGGCATAGTATACGGCGGAGTGCAGAAGAACGTGGGTCCTGCAGGGGTGACCATCGTGGTCATCAGGGAGGATCTCATCACCGAGGACGTGCTTCCCGGTACTCCCACCATGCTGAAATACAAGACTCATGCAGACAGCGACTCTCTCTACAATACGCCTCCGGCATACAATATCTATGTATGCGGACTTGTCTTCAAATGGCTCATGAAGATGGGCGGACTTGAAGAGATGAAGAAGATAAACGAAGAGAAGGCAAAGGTGCTCTACGATTTCCTTGACAGCTCGAACATGTTCAGGGGTACTGTGGTACCGGAGTACCGTTCACTGATGAACGTACCCTTCGTCACCGACAGCGACGACCTCAACAAGAAGTTCATAGCCGAGGCCGAGAAGGCCGGATTCGTAAATCTCAAGGGGCACAGGACTGTGGGAGGCATGAGAGCTTCCATATACAATGCAATGCCCATAGAGGGTGTGAAGAAGCTGGTGGAGTTCATGGATAAGTTTGAGAAGGATAATAAGTGATCAGGCAGCACCTTAACCTGTGAGGAGGGAAAAATGTTTAAATATCATTGTCTAAATAATATAGCAAAGATAGGGCTCGACAACTTCGACTCGAATTTCGTGGCTGTGGATGAGCTGAAGGATGCGGACTGTGCACTGGTGAGGTCTGCCGGCATGCACGACATAGAGATGCCGGAAAGTCTGGCTGCCATAGCAAGAGCCGGAGCAGGAGTCAACAATATCCCGCTGGATAAGTGCGCAGAGAAAGGAATAGTGGTATTCAACACTCCAGGAGCCAACGCCAACGGAGTGAAGGAGCTCGTGATAGCTGCCATGCTCCTGGCATCCAGGGATATAGTAGGCGGTATCAACTGGGTGGCGACCCAGAAGGGCAACAAGGATATAGCAAAGGATGCCGAGAAGCAGAAGAAGCAGTATGCCGGCAAGGAGATCGCAGGCAAGAAGCTGGGAGTCATAGGCCTGGGTGCCATAGGCATCAAGGTGGCCAATACCGCCGTCAACCTCGGCATGGACGTATACGGCTACGATCCCTACATTTCCGTGGATGCGGCCTGGAATCTGTCAAGGTCCGTGCATCATGTGAAGGCTGTGGAGGAGATATATGCCAACTGTGATATCATCACGATCCATGTGCCTCTGCTTGACTCCACGAAGCATATGATCAACTCCGATGCCATCAAGCTCATGAAGAATGATGTCATCCTCATCAATCTCGCAAGAGATCTGCTTGTGGATGAAGAGGCTGTGATATCCGCCCTGAAGCTCGGCAAGCTCGGCAAGTATGTATCTGATTTTGCCAATCCCACCACTGTGGGGCAGGACGGCGTGATCGTGATACCCCATCTCGGTGCATCCACCGAGGAGTCGGAGGACAACTGTGCGGTCATGGCTGTACAGGAGCTCACGGACTACATGAACAACGGAAACATCAAAAACTCCGTAAACTTCCCTGCCATCAATATGGGCGTCTGTGACAAGGCCGGAAGGGTCATGGTCTTCCACAGGAATATCGCAAACATGATCACCAAGTTCTCGGCCTGCTTCGGTGATGCGGGCATCAATATATCCGAGATGAACAATAAGAGCCGCGGAGACAATGCCATATCCATGTTTGATATAGACGCCCCGGCTTCGGATGAGATAATACAGAAGCTCCAGGCAATAGACGGAGTCTACCGTGTAAGAGTTGTGAAATAGCGGGAGGCGAGACTTGGCTGACGTAAGACCCTTCAGGGCACTTAGACCCGCAAAGGATAAGGCTTCTCATATAGCAGCACTGCCGTATGATGTGATGAATACCGCGGAGGCAAAGGCAGAGATAGAGCGTGAACCGCTTTCCTTCCTGCGTATAGACCGACCGGAGACAAACTTTGCCGACGGATATGACATGTATGCTCCCGAGGTGTATCAGAAGGCGAAAGAGATATTTGAAGGCATGGTCTCGGACGGATCCTTCGTACAGGATGAGAGGGAGTGCTACTATATCTACGAGCTCACCATGGACGGGCGCACACAGACCGGGATCACCGCAGTATGCTCCTGTGACGACTATGAGAAGCAGATCATAAAAAAGCATGAGAATACTCTGGAGGCCAAGGAGCAGGACCGTATCAGGCATATCAGCACACTGTCTGCACAGACGGGCCCCATCTTCCTGTCATATCGCAGAGACAGCAGGATAGACGACATCGTATTAAGGCACAAGGAGGAGACTCCCGTATATGACTTCACTTCCGATGACGGAATAAGCCACAGAGTGTGGGTCATCGATGATGAGGCAGATAACGCAGCCATCTGCGATTCCTTCAGAGGGATCGATTCCATATACATCGCCGACGGACATCACAGATGCGCCTCGGCAGTGAAGGTGTGCAGGGCAGCGAAGACTGAAGGAGCGGAAGACGCTCCGTTCAGGGACAGCGATTATTTCCTGTCTGTTCTTTTCCCCGACTCTGAGCTGAAGATAATGGACTACAACCGTGTGGTGAAGGATCTGAACGGACTGTCCGAGAGCAGGTTCTTCGACAGACTGAGAAAGAAGTTCACCATAGAGAAGCTCGGCAGGGAGCCTGTGCATCCTGACAGGAAGGGATGTATCACCATGTACATAGGAGAATGCTGGTACAGGCTTGAGGTGAAGCCAGAGTTTGTAGTGGATGATCCGGTGGATTCTCTGGATGTAGCCATACTCCAGAATGAAGTGCTCTCGCCGGTGCTCAACATAGAGGATCCGAAGACCGATGAGAGGATAAGCTTCGTGGGAGGCATAAGAGGGCTCGGAGAGCTCATGAAGCTCGTTGATTCGGGCAGATATGAAGCGGCTTTTGCCATGTATCCCACGTCCATACAGGAGCTTTTTGCGGTGGCCGATGCCGGGAGGCTCATGCCGCCGAAATCGACCTGGTTCGAGCCTAAGCTCCGATCGGGACTCTTCATACACAGATTCTGAAAGGAGATCAGATCATGACAAAAAAGCTTTACAATCTTATGGACTGGGCAGAGATAGAGGCGGTGACATATGCCGAGGAGGATCATCCCAAGGCTGTGCTGGGGGCTCATCCCGTCAGAGGCGGACAGACTCTTGTCACGGCATACAAGCCTGACGCTGCAGAGGTGGCTGTCAAGGTCAAGGGTGCAAGGAGTAACGTCACGATGGAGCTTGCCGATGAGGACGGATACTTCGCAGCCCTTGTCAAGAATAAGGAGCCATTTGAATACGAGCTGGTGGTGACTGACAAAGAAGGGAAGACCACGACGGAGATCGATCCCTATTCCATACCCGACAGCATCACGAAAAGAGATATACAGAAGTTTGAGTCGGGCATACACTACAGGGCATATGAGCTTCTGGGAGCTCATGCGATGAAGATAAACGGGACAGAGGGAGTGAGGTTTGCAGTATGGGCACCCAATGCTCTTCGGGTATCGGTAGTGGGAGATTTCAATGCCTGGGACGGCCGTATCCACCAGATGGAGAGGCTTTTCGACTCCGGCATATTCGAGCTTTTCATCCCGGGGCTTAAGACGGGAGAGAAGTACAAGTTTGAGATAAAGCTTCACTCCGGGATCACCTATATGAAGGCTGACCCTTACGGACTCATGCTCGAGGACAAGGAGGACGGAGCGAGCATCGTGTATGATCTGGACAGGATAGCTGTTTCCGATGACAAGTGGCTCGACACCAGAGCGAAGCTACAGAAGGACAGTGCACCGATCAGCATTCTGGACCGCAGAGGAGTGACCCTCGGAAAGAAAACCGCAAAGGAAATGATAGCAGAGGCTTCGGAGTATGGCTTTACTCATGTGCTGGTGTCATCATCGACAGATTCCATGTATATTCCCGCTGCGGACCCTGCAGTGCTTGCCGATTTCGTACAGTCCATGCACAGGGCCGGTATAGCGGTAATATTTGAGTGGTCTCCCGCATCCTTTGATATGCGCGGATCGGGGCTTGCGATGTTTGACGGCACCTGCATCTACGAGGATGCCGATACAAGGCGCTCTTATGTGCCCGGGGAGGACAGGAGATATTTCAATCTCGGACGCAACGAGGTGAAGAGCTTCGTGCTGGCCAATGCCATCTTCCTGCTGGATGTCTTCGGCTTCGACGGCCTGCAGGTGAGCGATGTGGCAAGGATGCTTTATCTGGACTACGGAAAGTCCGGCGGCGACTGGGCTCCCAATATGTATGGCGGCAACGAGAATCTGGATGCGATCGATTTCTTCAAGCAGATGAATTCGGCTCTGCACAAGTTCTCTGCGGATATACTCATAATATCCGATGACGACACCGCATTTCCCGATATCACCGGCAGTCTGGACGAGGGTCTGGGATTTGATTACAAGCTCAATCACGGCTGGAGCCGTGATGTCCTCGGCTATCTGAGGCAGGAGCCTCTCGCCAGATCCAATCACTATAACGAGATCTGCTTCCCGATGATCTATCAGTACAACGAGCGCTTCATACTCCCTCTGTCTGATATAGTGGATATATGGAAGGATATGCCTGGAGACAACGACGAGAAGTTCAGCAATCTGAAGCTGCTCATCGCTTATTTCATGGTACACCCCGGCAAGAAGCTCATCGCAATGGGCAATATGGACGGCAGGAGCGGAGAGCTGCAGGCAGTCAGTGAGCTGGTGAAGGATACTCTCTCATTCTACGCTAAAAATGAAGTGCTGCATTCCAAGGAGCTTGAGAACGCGGGCTTCGAATGGATCAACAATATTTCGGCAAGGGAGAATATCCTGGTGTTCGCACGCCGCGGCGCGAAGAGAGATGATGTGTTCGTGGTGGTGGCGAATTTCCTCAACATGCCGAGGAAGAGATACAAGATAGGTGTGCCGAAGCCGGGCAAATACACGGAGGTCTTCAATTCAGACAGTGAGAAGTACGACGGATTCGGCTTTGTGAACAAGGAGCCTCTTGTATCCGAGGCGGATGAATGTGACGGAAGGGCCGATTCGATAAAGATAAGGGTTGCCCCCTACGGCGTATCGGTGTTCAGGTTCAATGCTCTGAAGGATCAGAAGGGTGTCCGCAGGTAATCCCATAACGGAAGGGTTTCCCGTTTCGATCGATTCCGTGCTGGCCCCAGGGACAGATGTGGAGGATATGCAGGAGAGCATCAGACAGATGCAGGAGAGCATACAGGAGCTGCAGAAGGATCCCGGAGTGATATCTTCATATCTGGAGTCACTGCCGGCAAAGGCCCTGTCTCTTGGCATCAGAGTAGTGCTCGTAGTGATCATCTTCTTCATAGGGAGCAGACTGATCAGACTGCTGCGCAGGCTGCTGCAGCGTGCGCTGGAAAAGAGCGGGGTGAGCCGGGACGGCATACGATTCCTGGATCTCATAGTCAAGTGGACTCTGTATGTGGTGCTCGTGCTGGGGCTTGCGGTGAATCTTGGCATAGATGCCTCGTCCATTGTCGCCATCATAGGTTCTCTCGGTATCACCATAGGCCTTGCTCTGCAGGGGAGTCTTTCCAACTTTGCGGGCGGGGTGCTGCTTCTTCTCATGAAGCCTTTCGCTGCGGGAGATTATATCAAGGATCTCACCACGGGGATGACAGGTACGGTAGAGGAGGTGTCCATCTTCTATACTAAGGTGCTCACCGACAACCGTTTCGAGCTGATGATACCCAACGGCAACCTGTCCAACAATTCCATCATCAACTATTCCAGAAACAATCTGCGGCAGGTGATACAGGATTTTCAGATATCCTATTCGTCGGACATCGACAAGGCAAGAGAGATACTGCTGGATCTGATACATGGTGAGGCTACTCTGGCGAAGGATGCGCCGAGGGAGCCCGAGGTGATAGTGAAGAGTCTGGACGAAAGCGGGGTGACGCTGGTGCTGAGGGCCTTCATATCTACCCTGACTTATCTTGACTACAACAAGGCGGTCTGGCGTCTCGTGGAGAATACGAAGAAGCGTTTTGATGAGGAGGGGATAGAGATTCCCTTCAAGCAGGTGGATATTTCCATCAGGAACGATGACCGCAACAACAGGTAAAGCACGATCATGATTGACACAACAGTCGTCATGATGATAATATACAAGCCGTCACGCCGTTATGGCTCAGTTGGTAGAGCAACGCATTCGTAATGCGTGGGTCGAGTGTTCGAGTCACTCTAACGGCAGAAAGAGCAGAGCCTGTGTATATCATGGGCTCTGTTGAATTTTACGGTGTTTTTCAGTATACTCTACTGCAACACCGCATTGTGTACGGTGATGGATGATACAGATCGGTGATGATTCGGAGGAAGTGACGTGGAGATAAAAAGAGTAGCGCCGGAAACCACAGATGTCATTACACATGCAAGGGATACACAGCTTCGCGGCAGATCGGAAAGCCACAGGGTACACACCGATCACCGCAGAAGGAGAGAAGATGACGATCTCATATTCGGTGCAATACCGAAGGGGGTCATGGGACTGATCTCCATGGTGGCGCTGTTCATCATGGCACTGATATTCGGAGTCAGAGAGCTGGATATGAGCATACCGGTATATATCATCGTACTGATCATCTGTGCGGTGATAGGAGTGCTGCTGGCCGGGTCGCCGGCTTTTGTCACCATATTTCTCGGGGCGCTCCTGCTCATAGTGGGGGCCGTGACCTCGCTGCTCCCGGCAGTGGCTGTGGGAGTGGCACTGATGATGTCGGCTTCTCTTGTCATAAGGGGTGACTGAATATGGCGAATCTTTGGGGAGGCAGATTTACAGAGGCGACTGACTCGTCGGCATACAGGTTCAACCAGTCCATCTTCTTTGACAAGAGGATGTATGCCGAGGATATAGAGGGGTCCATAGCACATGCTGATATGCTGGGGGCTCAGGGTATCATATCCCGGGAGGACAGGGACAGCATAGTGTCCGGGCTTAAGCAGATACGTGAGGATATAGAAAGCGGCAGGCTTGAGATCTCGGAGGAGTACGAGGATATACACAGCTTTATGGAGTCGGTCCTTACCGAGCGTATAGGTGAGGCAGGCAAGAGGCTGCACACCGGCAGGTCCAGGAACGATCAGGTGGCTCTGGATATGAAGCTGTATACGAGGAACAGGGTAAGGCAGACACGGAGTCTGATAAAGGAGCTGCAGTCTGTGCTCCTTGGGATAATGGAGGACAATCTCGACACTTACATGCCGGGATTCACCCATATGCAGAAGGCACAGCCCGTGACGCTGGCTCATCATATGGGAGCCTATTTCGAGATGCTGATACGCGACAGGCAGAGGCTTGAAGATATAGACAGAAGGATGGGCACCTGCCCGCTGGGAGCCGGAGCTCTGGCAGGCACGACTTATGATCTCGACAGGGAGAAGACGGCTTCCGCTCTGGGATTTGAGGCCGGTCCTACGAGAAACTCCATGGATTCCGTCTCCGACAGGGATTATCTGATCGATTATCTTTCAGCACTTTCTGTCATCATGATGCATCTGTCGAGGGCCTGTGAGGAGATCATCACGTGGAACTCCAACGAGTACCGCTTCGTGGAGATAGACGACAGATACAGCACCGGATCTTCGATCATGCCTCAGAAGAAGAATCCGGACATAGCAGAGCTTACCAGAGGCAAGACAGGGAGGGTATACGGAGCGCTGATGTCGCTCCTTTCCACAATGAAGGGCATCCCGCTGGCCTATAACAAGGACATGCAGGAGGATAAGGAAGTAGCCTTCGATGCCATGGATACCGTGGAAGACTGCCTCAGGGAGTTTACCGGTATGATGAAGACCATGACCTTCAATGCGGATGTCATGGAGGAGAGCGCGAAGAAGGGCTTCACAAATGCCACGGATGCTGCGGACTATCTCGTGAAGAAGGGAGTGCCCTTCAGGGACGCACATTCCATAGTGGGCAGGCTGGTGCTGAAGTGTGTGGATGAGGACAGGGCACTGGACGATCTGTCCATTGAGGAGTTCAGAAAAGAGTCCGATGTGTTCGATAAAGACATATATGATGCCATATCGATGAAGACCTGCGTGTCAAGCCGTCTCACCAAAGGGGCGCCGGGAAGAGAGCGCATGTCTGAAGCCATAGCATACTATAAAGAATATTTAAGGGATTAGTTCACAAATCCCAAAGAAACGGAGAAAGAAAATGGAAAAGAAACTGAAAGCCGCCATACTTGGCGGGACCGGAATGGTAGGTCAGAGATTTATCTCTTTGCTGGAGGATCACCCCTGGTTTGAGGTGAGCGTGATCGCTGCGAGCCCCAGATCTGCGGGCAAGACATATGCGGAGGCAGTAGGCGACAGGTGGAAGCTGGAAAAGCCCATGCCCGAAGCAGTTAAGAATATGGTGGTAAAGGATGTATCCGATGTGGAGTCTGTAGCAGGGGATGCGGATTTCTGCTTCTCGGCCGTGGATATGTCGAAGGATGAGATACGTGCCATAGAGGAGAGATATGCAAAGGCAGAGACACCGGTCGTATCCAACAATTCTGCTCACAGATGGACGCCGGATGTGCCCATGCTGATACCGGAGATCAATCCCGGACATACGGATATCATAGAGTATCAGAGGAAGAGGCTCGGCACTAGCCGCGGCTTCATAGCGGTGAAGCCCAACTGCTCCATACAGGCTTACGCCCCTGCACTGTATATCTGGAGAGAGCACAAGCCGGTGAGAGTGGTGGTATCCACTTATCAGGCTATTTCAGGTGCGGGCAAGACCTTTAAGGACTGGCCGGAGATGGAGGGCAACGTGATCCCCTTCATCAGCGGTGAGGAAGAGAAGAGCGAGAAGGAGCCCCTCAAGATATACGGGAGCATAGATGCTTCAAAGGGCGAGATAGTTCCCGCGAACGGTCCTCTCATCACCTCACAGTGTATCAGGGTGCCCGTGCTCAACGGTCACACCGCTGCGGTGTTCATCGACTTCGAGAAGAAGCCGGAGAAGCAGCAGCTCATAGATGAGCTTGTAGCATTCTCGGGTGAGCCACAGAAGCTGGGCCTTCCCTCGGCACCGAAGCAGTTCATACAGTATCTGACCGATGACAACAGGCCTCAGGTGACGCTGGATGTGGACTATGAGAGAGGATTCGGCATATCCATAGGCAGGCTCAGAGAAGATACGTTGTTCGACTACAAGTTCGTAGGTCTCGCTCACAATACCATCAGGGGAGCTGCCGGCGGCGCTGTGCTCGGAGCAGAGCTTCTGAAAGCGAAAGGATATATCGCGGGCAAATAAGTGGCCAAGACTCTCATCATCACCGAAAAACCGTCAGTCGCCAGAGAATATGCATCCATCCTGGGCGTAAAGGGCAGGGGGGACGGACTCATCGAAAACGAGTCCTATGTGATCACCTGGTGCGTGGGTCATCTTGTCGAGATGCTCTATCCCGATGCCTATGATGAAAAATATAAGAAATGGAATCTGGGGGATCTCCCGTTTCTTCCGACAGAATACAAATATGATGTGATAAAGAACTCCGCCAAGCAGTACAAGGTGGTAAACAAGTGTCTTCACAGAGAAGATGTGGAAGAGGTGCTGTGGGCCGGAGACTCCGGGCGCGAAGGACAGGTCATAGAGGAGCTGATCCGCATGAAGGGCGGAGTCAGAAAGGGTATCACCGAGCGCAGGGTCTGGATAGACTCCACCACGGAGGATGAGATCAGGCGCGGCATGAATGAGGCGAAGCCCTATGAGGATTATCGCAATCTGGCAAACGCCGGTATCATGCGCGGTATAGAGGACTATTCCATGGGGATCAATTTTTCCAGGGCTCTTTCCGTGAAGTACGGCCGCATGATGAACGATGCTGCCGGAACGAAGAAGTACGCGGCGATAGCAGTGGGAAGGGTGATGTCCTGTGTCCTCGGCATGGTGGTGAGACGTGAGAGGGAGATAAGGGACTTCAGTGAGACTCCCTTCTACAGGATACAGGCTGATCTTAAGAAGGACGGCACCCCGTTCACCGGTGAATGGAAGGCGGTGAAGGGATCGGAATACTACGAATCACCGCTCCTTTATTCCGAGAAGGGATTCAGGGAGGAGAAGGATGCGAAGGCGCTGATCTCCGCTCTGGAAGAGTATCACAGCGCGCTCATATTCAAGGTGGACCGTAAGGAGGAGAGCAAGAAGCCTCCGCTCCTCTTCAATCTGGCGGAGCTGCAGGCTGCCTGCAGCAAGAGGTTCAAGATAAGCCCGGATCAGACGCTGGATATAGCTCAGACCCTGTATGAGGCGAAGCTTACCACATACCCCAGGACGGATGCGAGAGTGCTCACTGAAGCAGTGGCGAAAGAGATCACGAAGAATCTCGGCGGGCTCTACAGATATGCTCCGGTGAAGGAATATGTCCTTCGCATCAGAGATGAGAAGCTCCATGAGGGACTCGCGAAGACTCAGTATGTGGATGATTCCAAGGTGACAGATCACTATGCGATAATCCCGACAGGAGATGTGTCCAGGCTTTCCACTCTGTCTGATCTGCAGCGTTCCGTATACGATATGATAGTACGGCGTTTCCTGTCGATCTTTTATCCTCCGGCAGTCTTCGAGAAGGTGCAGCTGGTATCGGCCGTGGGAAAGGAGAAGTTCCATACCAACGTCAAAGTGCTGAAGGAGAGCGGGTTCTACGAGATCACCGGACAGGACAGGCAGAAGGAGGATCCCGACAGAGCGAAGGACGATGCGGATGACGGAAACGGAGATGAGGAGTCTTCAAGCAGGGAGCTTTTGGATATGATCACATCGCTCCGCAAGGGGGATATAGTCGATATAGACGGCTACAGTATCAAGGAGGGCAAGACCAGCCCGCCCAAAAGATACACCTCCGGATCCATGATACTCGCCATGGAGAATGCAGGGCAGCTCATCGAGGATGAGGAGCTTCGGGCCCAGATCAAAGGTGCGGGCATTGGTACATCAGCAACAAGGGCTGGTATCATAGAGAAGCTGGTGAAGACATCGTACCTGAACCTCAACAAGAAGACCCAGGTGCTGACACCCACTGTCATGGGAGAGATGATATATGAGATAGTGCTTATGACTCTCCCTTCCATGCTGGAGCCGAAGATGACAGCCAGCTGGGAGAAGGGCCTGGCTCAGCTGGAGCGCGGCGAGATAACCACAGGGGACTACCGCACCAAGCTGGATGCCTATGTATCCAGATACGTGAATATGATAAAATCAAAGGACCTGACCCGCGAGGTGGCTGCGAGGCTTTCGTATGTGAAGCAGTTTGAAAAAGCGGGATCAAAAAAGAGATCAGATAAGCAGGAAAAAAAGAGCTCGAAGGGAGAATGACGATGAAGGGCGTAAGTATCAAGGAACTGTACACGCTTGAAGAGACCATGGCAGGTGAGTTCCTGGCCGGGTTCGAATATCCGTGGGAGGCGCTGAAGGAGATAGGATATCTCATAAAGAAGCTGGGTCCCCATCTGGATCCGGACATATATGAGAAAAGAGGGGATAACATCTGGATAGCACGCAGTGCCAAGGTATGGCCGACAGTGAGTGTCACGGGACCCTGCATCATAGGAGAGCGTACAGAGGTCAGGCAGTGTGCCTTTATCAGAGGCAATGCCCTGGTGGGGGATGACTGTGTAGTGGGCAACTCTACCGAGCTGAAGAACGTGATCCTCTTCAATCATGTGCAGGTACCCCATTACAATTATGTGGGAGACTCGATACTGGGCTTTTATTCCCACATGGGAGCCGGCTCCATCACATCCAATGTCAAGTCGGACAAGCAGCTTGTGGTGGTAAAGGATTACGAGACGGGAGAGAAGGCAGAGACCGGACTGAAGAAATTCGGAGCCATGCTGGGAGACCACGTGGAGGTGGGCTGCAATACGGTACTGAATCCCGGTACCGTCGTCGGCAGGAATACAAATATCTATCCGGTATCATGCGTGAGAGGTGTGATACCTGCAGACAGTATATTCAAGAAGCAGGACTGTGTGATAAAGAAAGAGGAGAGGTGAAGAAAATGGTAAAGCATGTGATACTGTGGAATCTGAAAGAGGAGTATTCCGATGAGGAGAAGAAGAGCATCAAGGCCGGGATCAAGGAGGGTCTCGAGGGACTCAAGGGGAAGATACCCGGACTGATCGACATCAGGGTCAATACCGAGCCCCTCCCCAGCTCCAACTGCGATGTGATGCTGGACTCCACCTTTGAGGACGAGGCTTCCCTTAAGGGTTACTCGACCCACCCTGCCCATCTGGAAGTTGCCAACGGCAAGGTGAGACCCCATACAGCTTCCAGATCCTGCATGGACTATGAAGCATGAGTCACCGGGGACGGTTCTCACTGACTCATCTTTGTAAGTCCTTCCGTCAATCTGCGGCAGTCGGCGATAGTATTTGTTGCAAAACAGGGTGACGTTACTAAACTCGCAGGCATCTCATGGCGGCAAGTACTCCACACAACTCATACGGGTTTCCCCGAACTGGTCGCGCTTATGGCGCGACATCGGAGGAAACCCGTATTTCGGACAGTGTGCTCCGTACTTGCCATTCGATGCTCTGCTCGCTAAGTAACACACCCAATGTTTTGGCAACAAATACATATCGCCAGCCGCCACAACCAGGAAGTCAGTGGGGACGGTTCTCTCTGACCCCTTTTCAGGAGTCAAGGAGAACCGTCCCCATTGACTTCGCTGAGAAAAATAAGTCAGCGAGAACCGTCCCCGTTGACTCCGTTGACTCCATTTAAAAAACTATATACACAGCCGGCTAAAAAAAGTATAATATTATTTCAGACTTAAACTAATCACAAGGAGGTCGGTACATGATTTATTCAACAGAAGTAAAAGCAATGTGTCCGGTTCATCAGGGCGCGCATCATGGCGCAGCACCTATACCGGAAGAAGCAAAATGGGTCAAGGCCAAGGAAGTAAAGGATATCTCGGGCTACACCCATGGTATCGGATGGTGTGCTCCCCAGCAGGGATGCTGCAAGCTGTCTCTTAATGTAAAGGACGGCATCATACAGGAGGCTCTGGTGGAGACCATCGGCTGCTCCGGTATGACACATTCAGCAGCAATGGCATCCGAGATACTGCCCGGGCTCACAGTACTGGAGGCGCTCAACACCGATCTCGTGTGTGACGCTATCAATACGGCAATGAGAGAGCTCTTCCTTCAGATCGTATACGGACGTACACAGAGTGCATTCTCTGAGGACGGACTGCAGATCGGTGCAGGTCTCGAGGATCTGGGCAAGGGCGCAAGGTCAATGATCGGTACCACATACGGTACTCTCGAGAAAGGTCCCAGATATCTGGAGCTCACTGACGGATACATCACACAGCTCGCGCTGGATGAGGATGATGAGATCATCGGATACAAGTATATCAACTTCGGCAAGATGATGGACTTCATCAAGGCCGGTGATGATCCCGCTACTGCTGTGGAGAAGGCTTCCGGCCAGTATGGACGTGTAGCAGATGCGGTCAAGATGATTGACCCTCGTAAAGAGTGATAGGGGAGGATAATACAATGGCAAAATTTGAATCTTATGAGAGAAGAGAAAAGCAGATCCTCGCCAAGCTCGCCGAGTACGGTATAGGATCGATAGATGAGGCAGAGAAGATCACAAAGGATGCAGGCCTTGATGTCTATCACATGATAGAGAACATCCAGCCCATCTGTTTCGAGAATGCAAAGTGGGCATACACTGTAGGTGCTGCCATCGCGATCAAGAAGAACTGCCGCAAGGCATCTGATGCAGCAGCAGCTATAGGAGAGGGACTCCAGTCTTTCTGCATACCCGGATCAGTAGCTGACCGCCGTAAGGTGGGCCTCGGACACGGTAATCTCGGCAAGATGCTCCTGGAGGAGGATACGGAGTGCTTTGCTTTCCTGGCAGGCCACGAGTCATTCGCAGCTGCTGAGGGAGCTATCGGTATAGCCGAGAAGGCAAACAAGGTGCGTCAGAAGCCTCTGAGAGTCATCCTCAACGGTCTCGGCAAGGATGCAGCTCAGATCATATCCAGGATCAACGGCTTCACTCATGTGGAGACAGAGTACGATTACTTCACAGGTGAGCTCAAGGAAGTATCACGCAAGTGCTACTCCAAGGATCCCAAGAGCCCCAGGGCACTGGTCAACTGCTACGGAGCCAACGATGTACAGGAAGGCGTGGCTATCATGTGGCATGAGAACGTGGATGTCTCCATCACCGGAAACTCCACCAACCCCACCAGATTCCAGCATCCTGTTGCAGGCACATATAAGAAAGAGCGCGTAGATGCAGGCAAGAAGTATTTCTCTGTTGCATCAGGCGGCGGTACGGGACGTACACTGCATCCCGACAACATGGCTGCAGGTCCTGCTTCCTACGGTATGACAGATACCATGGGACGTATGCATTCAGATGCACAGTTCGCAGGTTCATCATCCGTTCCCGCACATGTGGAGATGATGGGTCTCATCGGTGCCGGCAACAACCCTATGGTAGGTATGACGGTTTCCGTTGCGGTTTCCATCGAAGAGGCTGCAAAGGCAGGCAAATTCTGATACATATCTGAATAAAGAATAGACCCGCGCATCCGTTGATGGATGTGCGGGTTTTTTATATGCGCTGTCAGCACGATAAGGCTGTCAAACGGGCGCCGCTAAACCAGCCGCATCAGCCTGCAGTTCTCTATGCCTGCCGTCCAGAAATCAGAGAGGGGGAGATGCCTTATCTGACATACTATGCTGGAGTTCATGGCTCCGTGGCCCGCGATCAGGATATCCTTTCCTTCATCCAGACACGGATATATCACTTCTTCAAGGAAGGAGCCTGTCCGAAGAAAGAGATCCTCCATGCTCTCGGCGCCCTCGGGAATATCTTTATATTCCGCAGGATCTCTGAAGAAATCCGATATGCCCTTCATGGGTGTGCTGCGATAGTTACAGGTACCTTCATATATCCCGAAGCTCATCTCCTTAAGCCTGTCATCATATATGATGGGAATGTCCCTGCCCTCAAGGAGGAGCTTTGCCGTTTCCTTCGCACGCGAAAGGGGCGAGCAGTAGCAGATGTCAAAATGTACATCCTTATACCTTGCAGCGGCTTCTCTTGCCATCTGTCTGCCTTCGTCGCACAGAGGCACATCGGTACGGCCCTGAAGCTTCTGTTCTTTATTCCATTCCGTCATCCCGTGTCTTATGATATACAGCATGTCTACTTCATCCTTTTCATGAAGCCGCAGGAGGCCAGGATGAAAAAGGGCACATACACGAAGAGATATCTGGCTTTCGCTTCGAAGAGCAGCTCGAAAAGCGTGAGTCCGATCAGTGTGAGCTGGATGATGAACACACCATAGGATGTATCATCAGGGAAGATGATATTATACAGACCGGACAGAGTACAAAAGATCAGTATCGTAAGCCACAGGCCCTGTCTGCCGGCACACATCAGACCGAAATATCTGCCCGCGGGGAGGATGAAGCTGTCGAAAAACGGAGTGAGGATATTCCCGGAGACCGCGGGGCCCGGCCCTGAAGAGCGTCCGGCAAAGAAGTTGCCGTCTATGCCGTAGGAGAAGGTCCCGTCTGCGTAGTTTACAAGCTGCTTATTCCTGAGATGGATCAAAAGCCCTGCAGGTCCGAATGAACGGATGCGCTCACCGGCCACCTTAAGGTTCTGCAGTCGCTTTTCCTTCGGGTCGGCTATGGAGTCCGTGAACTCGCCGTCCGCGTCTATATACACACCGTCAGACTCTGAGTTGAGCCCCATCATGAAATAGTGTGTCATGGGAAAAGCCTTTCCCTTCTCAAGCGCCAGTCCCATTGAGGGGAACATGACCGCATGGATCAGGACATACATAAGTATGAAGCCCGCCACGGAGGAGATGATACCGATCAGGGTATACCGGGGAAAAGGTCTTTCTTTTATCAGTGAGATGATCAGAGTGAGCATTATCGCGATGTATACGATCAGGGTCTGGGGCTTCACCGAATATCCGAAGGAGGCCAGCATACCGATCACGAGGTATGGGGTGATGCTGAGCGAGGACAGGAAGCTGCGTTCATCAGAAGACGATGCCATAAGATATATCCACAGCATGAGTAGTGGAAAGATCAGCCCCAGCTGATCCGAATAGGTGATGATGATCCAGGGTGACGTACCTGCCGCCAGGATATACAACAAAAGCGAGAAATATGCTGTGATATATGATCCGTACAGTCTTTTTGAGATGTCGAAGACCAGGGCCGCGGATACGGTGAAGATGATGCACTGAAAGACAGGTATCGGGAGTATGGATTCGCTACCCGTCAGTGTACGTACCGCAAGAAGGATCTTGTGATACAGGAAGACCAGCATCAGATTGTTCGGATGGGCCGAAAGGTAGTTGATATTGATGCTTTCGGATCTGTGCAGCAGGTCGTAGGCAGCTGATATTACCCCGGCCGGATCCCAGTCGGAGTAGAAGAAAGCACTGCAGACAAATATCACTTCATAGATAAAGAGAAGGGCCAGGACGCAGGGAAGAATGATCCGGCTCCTGCTCTCAAGGAAAGCCTCCAGGGCCTTCCTTTTCAGCCATGCGCTTATCAGTATCGGTGCGAATACGACTAGACAGAAAAAGACGGCACGCCGGTCACCGAAGATGAACTCGGCCTTGAGGTAATAGCTGATGCCTGCCCTCACGAAGAAGATGAGGAACAGAGTGACAGCCAGATACAAAGTGAATAATACAGAAGCCGCTCTTTTCATAATGATGATTATACATTATCGCATCAAAACCATAAAGCCAAAAGCATTGGGCCGTAGCCTCGCGGCAAGCGCGTGGCTCGGCACTGGGCAGAAATATACAGTCGAATACTTGTTCGATAAAGTGTTTGCAAATCCCAAATCTTGTGTTAAAATACATGAGTTGCAACGAAATGTAGGTTGATCGATAAGGACATGATATATGGCTGATGAAAAAGAAAACTACGGTGCACAAAGCATAACCGTTCTGGAGGGACTGGAGCCCGTCAGGCTGCGCCCCGGTATGTATATCGGCTCCACAGGGGTAAAGGGGCTGAACCACTGTCTCTATGAGATCATGGACAACTCCGTGGATGAGCATCTGGCAGGCTACTGCGACACCATCAAGGTGACACTGGAGGCGGACGGCTCGGCTACCGTAGAGGATAACGGACGAGGCATACCGGTGGGGATGCACGAGAAGGGAGTGTCTGCGGAGCGTGTCGTACTTACCACACTTCATGCCGGAGGCAAATTCGACGGAGCTTCATACAAGACTTCGGGAGGTCTGCACGGTGTGGGCTCCTCGGCGGTGAATGCTCTGTCCAGCTCACTGGATATCACAGTCAAGAGAGACGGAGTGATATCTCACGATCACTATGAAAGAGGCGTACCTACGGTGGAGCTGGTCAACGGACTGCTTCCCGTCATAGGCCGCACCAACAGGACCGGCACAAGGATCAACTTCACACCCGATCCCGAGATCTTCGATACCGTTCGCTTCAAGGCAGACGAGATCAAGTCCAGACTCCATGAGACCGCATATCTCAATCCGGAGCTGACCATCATATACAAGGATCTTCGCGGCAGCGAGCCGGAGGAGATCACATATCACGAGCCGGAGGGGCTGGTGGGCTTTATCAAGGATATGAACCGTAATAATGAGCCCATAAGCGATGTGGTGTATTTCAAGGGGGCTTCCGAGGGAATATCCCTTGAGGTGGCCTTCCAGTACGTGAATGAGTTCCATGAAGAGGTGCTGGGCTTCTGTAACTGCATCTACAATTCGGAGGGCGGCACTCACATCACCGGCTTCAAGGCCCAGTTCACCCAGGTCATGAATTCATATGCGAGACAGCTGGGCATACTGAAGGAGAAGGATGCCAACTTCAACGGCACGGATATCAGAAACGGCATGACGGCCGTAGTCTCCATCAAGCATCCCGACCCCAGGTTCGAGGGACAGACCAAGACCAAGCTGGACAATCAGGATGCATCGAGAGCGGTGGCAAAGATCACCAATGACGAGGTACAGCTTTACTTTGACCGCAATCTGGATACATTAAAAGCGATCCTTGCAAGTGCCGAGAAGGCTGCGAAGATCAGAAAGGCTGAAGAGAAGAGCAAGACCAATCTCCTGACCAAGCAGAAGTATTCCTTTGATTCCAACGGCAAGCTGGCCAACTGTGAGTCACGTGATGCTTCACAGTGCGAGATCTTCATCGTAGAGGGAGACTCTGCAGGAGGCTCTGCCAAAACTGCCAGGAACCGCATGTATCAGGCTATCCTTCCGATTCGAGGCAAGATCCTGAATGTGGAGAAAGCATCGATAGACAAGGTGCTGGCAAATGCCGAGATCAAGACAATGATCAATTCCTTCGGATGCGGGTTCTCCGAAGGGTACGGAAATGATTTTGATATATCAAAGCTTCGCTATGACAAGATCATAATCATGGCAGATGCCGATGTGGACGGAGCGCATATCGCAACGCTCCTCCTCACGCTTTTCTTCAGGTTCATGCCGGAGCTCATCACAGAGGGGCATGTGTATATCGCAATGCCGCCGCTCTACAGGGCACAGCCGAAGAAGGGCGAGCCGGAATATCTCTATGATGACCGGGCCCTGGCAGAGTACAGGAAGACGCATAAGGGCGATTTCATATTACAGAGATACAAGGGCCTCGGTGAGATGGATGCCGAGCAGCTCTGGGAGACTACCCTTGATCCCGAGCGCCGCCGCATGCGCAGGGTATCCATCGATGATGCCCGAATGGCTTCCTCTACCACGGAGCTCCTTATGGGCAATGATGTGGCGCCGAGACGTGACTTCATCTATGAACACGCGCACGAAGCTTTACTTGATGTTTAAGAAATATATCAAACCCTTCACGCCTTACAAAGGACACACTATAAATGCATTGAAGGATCGAAAGGAACAGCATGAATACTGACAGCCGTAACATAATAGACAGCGAATATTCGGACATCATGCAGCAGTCGTATATCGACTATGCCATGTCTGTCATCATATCCCGTGCAATCCCGGACGTGAGAGACGGGCTGAAGCCCGTACAGCGCAGGACTCTCTACGATATGGATGAGCTCGGGCTCAGATCGGACAGACCCTACAGGAAATGTGCACGTATAGTCGGTGATACCATGGGTAAATACCATCCCCACGGAGATTCATCCATCTATGATGCCCTGGTAGTTATGGCACAGGATTTCAAAAAAGAGCAGAAGCTTGTGGACGGTCACGGCAACTTCGGATCCATAGAGGGAGACGGAGCAGCAGCCATGCGATATACCGAGGCCAGGCTCGAGGCAGTCACTGAAGAGGTTTTCCTGAAGGATCTGGACAAGGACACGGTGGACTTCCTGCCAAACTTTGATGAGACAGAGAAAGAGCCGGAGGTGCTGCCGGTAAAGATTCCCAATTTCCTCGTGAACGGATCTGAAGGTATAGCCGTCGGAATGGCCACATCCACTCCGTCACACAATCTGAAGGAAGTAGTGGAGGCAGAGAAAGCACTGATCAAGGATCCGGGGCTGTCCTGTGAGCAGCTGATGAGCTACATTCCCGGGCCTGACTTCCCAACAGGCGGGATCATCACCAATGCATCGGAGCTTCCTGCGATATACGAAACAGGGAGCGGCAAGATCAAGATCAGAGGAAGAGTCAGGGAGGAGAAGGGCAAGAACGGACACAAGCTACTTGTCGTCACCGAGATACCCTACACCATGATAGGTGCCGGCATAGGCAAGTTTATGTCGGATGTCATCGATCTGGTGGAGTCAAAAAAGACAGGAGATATACTGGATATATCCAATCAGTCCTCAAAGGAAGGCATCAGGATAGTCATAGAATGCAAAAAGGATGCCGATACCGAAAACCTCAAGAACCTTCTCTATACCAAGACGAAGCTGGAGGACACCTTCGGAGTGAACATGCTCGCGGTACACGACGGCAGACCGGAGACTATGGGGCTGAAGGCTGTGCTTTCCGCTCATATCGCCTTCCTGTATCAGCTGAACACCAGGAAATACACCAACATGCTGGAAAAGGAAGAGGGCCGCAGGGAGATCCAGGAGGGTCTGATAAAGGCATGTGATCTGATAGATCTGATAGTGGAGATGCTGAGAGGCTCCAAGGACAGGGCTTCGGCGATGAGGTGCCTGACTACAGGTGACACCGCAGGGATCAGATTCAAGTCGAAGATATCCGAAAAAGAGGCATCAAACTTCAACTTCACCGAGAAACAGGCCACAGCCATACTGGATATGAGGCTTGCGAAGCTGATCGGACTGGAGCTCGATGCTCTCATAAAGGAGCATGATGCCACCTTGAAGGCTATCGCCGAATACAAAGATATACTCGACAAGCCTGCTTCCATGAAGAAGAGGATAACCAGAGATCTGGATGAGATAGCGTCAAAGTACGGCTCGGAGCGAAAGAGCGAGATCACAGATGCGGTGACTGTCGCCTACACTGAGAAGCCCATCGAGGAGATGGATGTTTATTTCGTGATGGACAGGTTCGGGTATGCACGTACCATAGATACTGCTACTTATGACAGGAACAGAGAGACCATCGAGGGGGATGAGGCCTCTTTCAGATATGCATTCCTTACGAAGAATACGGGCAGGGTAGGCATCTTTACCAACACCGGGACGCTTCACATCATACGAGTCATGGATCTTCCTCTGACGAAGCTTCGGGATAAGGGTATACCCATCGACAATCTCAGCAAATTTGACTCTTCCAAGGAGACCTTTGTCTTCCTTGACGATCTCGATGCCGTGGTGAAGTCGAAGCTTGTCTTCATCACGAAGAAGGCCATGATGAAGCTGGTGGACGGGGCAGAGTATGATGTGATGACGAAGAGGACAGTAGCTGCCACATCCCTTTCAGATGATGATGAGCTCTATACGATCAAAAAATACGACGAAGAGGTAGACAGGCAGGTGCTCCTGCAGACAGCAGGCGGATTCTTCATACGCTTCTCCATGGCGGAGATACCGGAGAAGAAGAAGGGAGCTGTCGGCGTACGCGGCATGAAGCTTGCGCCGGGTGATGTTGTGGAGGCCGTATACTTCATGAACTTCGCGGATGAGAGAGTCATAGAGTACAAGGGACATGAGATGCCGCTCACACATGTGAAGCTCTCAAAGAGAGACGGCAAAGGTACGAAAGTGAGGGTCTGAAGATATGCGTGTCATAGCCGGCAGCGCTAGACGTATGGTACTGAAGAGCCTAGAGGGTACGGATACCAGGCCTACACTGGACAGATACAAGGAGACGCTGTTCAACACGATACAGACATATGTGCCGGACAGCTTCTTCATAGATGTATGTGCGGGTACGGGAGCCATAGGCATAGAGGCGCTGAGCCGCGGGGCGGACAGGGCTGTGTTTATAGAGAACAACAGAAAGGCCATATCCGTGATAGAAGAAAATCTGCAGAGGACCCATCTGGCAGACAGAGCAGAGGTGCTCACGGCTGATGCTGTCACCGGGCTCATGCAGACTGAAAAGAAGGGCCCGGCAGATGTCATCTACATCGATCCTCCCTACGGAAGGAATCTGGAAGAGCAGATCCTGAAGCTCCTTTCGGGCTCGAAACTGGTAAACGAAGATACCCTTATAGTAGTCGAAGCCTCCAATGAAACAGAGCTTGATTATCTTGATGCATTGGGCTTTAATATAATAAAGACAAAGGAATATCGCACAAACAAGCATGTTTTTATCATGAAAGGCTGAACAGATGTCCAATGCGGTTTATCCGGGATCATTTGATCCCGTTACATACGGTCATATCGATGTGATCAAAAGAGCATCTCATCTTTTTGATACTCTTACGGTATCCGTGCTCAATAACGGGGCAAAAACTCCGTTGTTTTCTGTAGATGAACGTGTTAAGATGTTACAGGATGTGTGCCGGGATATACCCAACGTCAGAGTGGATTCCTTCTCGGGACTCACGGCCCGGTATGTACAGGACAATCATTTCGATGTCATCATCAGAGGATTGAGGGCTGTCACTGATTTCGAGTACGAGCTTCAGATGGCACAGACCAACAGGAAGCTGGCTCCGGAGGCTGATACGGTGTTTTTGACCACGAGTCTGGAGTATGCTTATCTTTCCTCCACCACAGTCAAAGAGGTGGCATTTTACGGCGGGGACATCAGCAAGTTCGTGCCTCACGAGATAGAAGAAATGATACATGAGAAGTATCTTTTAAGGAGCAGAAATGGCAAGTAAGATTGAACAGACTATCGATGATATCTACGAATATCTGGACAGCTGCAAGTATGCAGCCTTCAGCAACAAGGAAAGCATCATAGTCAACAAAGAGGATATTTATGAACTCCTGGAGGAGCTGAAGAGCAATACACCCGATGAGATAAAGAACGCCAGACAGCTGGCAGCCAACAGAGATGCCATACTCGAGCAGGCAAAGGCGAGAGCCAATGAGATGCTGGAGAAGGCTGCAGAGAAGCAGGGTGAGCTCATCGAGAAGAATGAGATAATGCAGCAGGCATATGCTCAGGCCACAGAGGTGGTGGAGCAGGCGAAGATGCAGGCTTATGATATGCTCAACCAGGCAACGACAGAGGCAAACAATTATCAGCTTTCTGCCGTGAGATATACATCCGATTCACTGGCCAATATCTCCGATATACTTACCAAGGCGATCAACGAGGCTCAGGGAAGATATTCCGATCTTATCACTTCACTTTCCGAGTGCCTGAAGATAGTGAACAATGACCGGACACAGCTTACAATGGCTGCAGATGTGGAGCAGGTGAACATACCGGGTGCAGAGCCCCAGGCCAAGGCACAGGCCGGTGGCAGACCTGCCACGCCTCCTAATGTGGCGGGCCATGATGCAGCTTCTTCGAAGCCCCCTGTAGTCGACAGATCCAATTCGATACGTGAATCCATAAATGATGATGATATAGATAATATATGAGCATTCTTGGCGATATTGAACCGAAGAACGTATTTAAGTTTTTTGAGGAGATCTGCGCCATACCTCATGGATCCGGCAATGTAAAGCAGCTGTCGGAATATCTTAAGAAATTCGCTAAAGACAGGAAGCTCAAGGTCAGACAGGAGCCCTGTGGGAATATCATAATCTACAAGGATGCATCGGCAGGCTATGAGAAATCGCCTGCAGTCTGTATTCAGGGCCATATGGACATGGTCTGTGAGAAAGCATCCGATTCCAGACATAATTTCAAAAAAGACCCGCTGCCGATAGCAGTGATGGATGATGAGGTTTTTGCCAAAGGCACCACTCTTGGTGCGGACGACGGCATCGCGCTCGCCATGGCCATGGCTGTCCTTGATTCCGATGAGTATGCACATCCTCCTCTCGAGGTAGTGTTTACGGTAGATGAAGAGGTCGGCATGGAGGGAGCCAAGGCTCTCGATTTCAATGCGATCAAGGCCAGAAGAGTGATCAACCTGGATTCCGAGAACGAAGGTGTTTTCTTCGTCAGCTGTGCAGGCGGACTGAGGGGCAATATCAATCTGGATGTGGAGTACAAGCAGCATTCCGGAATAGAGTATGATGTGGTCATCTCCGGACTGAACGGCGGTCATTCCGGTGAGATGATCGACAGATACAATGCCAACGCCATCATCATAATGGGCAGACTGCTCCGCTTCCTGCAGAGCAGGATGAAGATACGCATACTTGAGCTGTCAGGCGGTCTCATGGACAATGCGATCCCCAGGGAGGCCGGATGCCATCTGCACGTATCCAAAGAGAATTCGACTACCTTTGAGGATACCGTGGCCGAGTTCGAGCAGATGATCAAGAACGAATACCGGGCTAACGAGAGCAATATCATGATATATTGCGAGAACCTTGGCATGAGCACCAGACCTGCCCTGCGTTCGGGAAGTGCAAAGGATATAGTCTTCCTGCTCCGTACCGTTCCCGACGGCGTGATCAAGATGTGCAGGGACGAGGGTCAGGAAGGCCTGGTGGAGACCAGCCTGAACTTCGGGATAATGAGGCTTGACGACGATAAGTTTACTCTGGAAGCGGCTCTCAGGAGCTCGGTCTCAACGCAGAAATATGCTCTTTCCGACAGGCTGAGACTGCTGGCTGATGCAGTCGGTGCCGACTATAACGAAAAGGGAGATTATCCCGCCTGGGAGTACAACAGTGAATCGGAGATACTTCCGGTGCTCTGCAGGCTCTACGAGGAGCAGTGCGGTGAAAAGCCCGTGATAAAAGGGATACATGCCGGGCTGGAGTGCGGGGTCATCTATCATGCATTGAAGCCTGTCGATATCGTATCCTTCGGACCCACCATAAAGGGTGCCCATACTCCGACGGAGACTCTTTCCGTAGAATCTACTCAGAGGACCTTCAGGCTGCTCCTGGATCTTCTCGGTGAGCTGAAATGAGATCTGCCAAAGGCGAATACGGACATATCGCTGCAATGAAGCTCGTATCATGCCTTACGGCATTTGGTATCTTTCTTGCTGCTCTCATCATATATCTTGCAGGAGCCTATATTTTCCCCGATCAGAAGATAATGGTCAGGATCGTTTCCATGCTGATCTGCATTCCGGCTGCCATGGCGGTGGTGAGGTTCGTGCTTTTCATGCAGGTGAAGCAGGGAGATAAGAAAATATATGATCTTGCGGAGGGTGCGAGAGGAACGGTCCCGGTATATTATGATGCCCTGCTGACCACCTACGAGAAGAACTACTATGTCAATGTATTTGCCTCGGCTGACGGGGAGCTCATCGGCTATACCGAAAGAGATGTGGCAGACATACCGGCCATCGAGAAGCATCTGAAGGAGATATACGGACAGAATGATAAGGGCCATGTGAAGATCGTGCTCTGCAGGAATATGGATGGCTTCATGAACAGACTGAAGAGCCTGTCTTCTTCGTACAGCGGGGACACAGCTGCGGATGACGGGATACTGCATCTGATAGAGAGGATCTCGCTTTGAGGGAATACGTCATATCGGAAAGTGAGGCCGGGATCAGCCTGCTGAAGTATGCTTCCAAAATGCTGCAGAATGCTCCGAAGGGCCTCATACATAAATTCTTAAGAAACAAGAACATAGAACTGAACGGCGGCAGGGCTGACGCACACAGGGTATTATCCCCGGGCGACAAGGTCGCTTTTTTTCTTTCGGACGAGACCTTCGACAGGTTCCATGATGCCGGAGAGGAGAGCATATCGTACGAGCTCACCCTTGAGCCTGAACGCGTGCTGTACGAGGATGATGATTATCTTTTCTATGACAAGCCCTGCGGACTGCTCACCCAGAGGGATGCCAGCGGCAGGATAAGCCTGAACGATATGCTGATAGCCTATACGGGAAAGACAGGGGTGTTCAGGCCTTCGGTCTGCAACAGGCTGGACACCAATACCTCGGGGATAGTGCTGTGCGGCAAATCTGTAACGGGTCTCAAGAAGCTCACGGAGGCTGTACGGGAGAGAAGAGTGCGCAAGTACTACAGAGCAGTACTTGACGGACATATAGATGAGGACATGCATCTGGTCTCATTTATCAGTGCTTCCGATGATGAGGGCCGGGTGAGCGTAGCTGACAGGCCGGGGAGCGGATACAAAGAGATCATCACGGATCTTGAAGTGATAAGGACAAATGAAGAGGCGACATATGCGGAGCTTGCGCTCATTACAGGCAGAAAGCATCAGATACGTGCCCAGGCGGCACATATCGGCCATCCGGTGCTCGGAGACAGGAAATACGGAGCATCACAGGCGAAAAAAGGCCCGAAGCGGCAGATGCTGCATGCTTACCGGGTGGAGCTGCCGGAGGATATACTCGACGGCATGACTGTATTTGCACCGGTACCTGCGGATATCGAGCGATGCCTTGCTGCCGTAGGCCTTTCGGATCAAAGAAGGTCTCATACTTGACGGTGGGGTGAGCGGATCATGGCTACGTGGAAATCAAGAGGACTCAGAGGCTCCGCACTGGAGGAGACAGTCAACAGGACCAATGAAAAATACGAGCAGTCTCATCTGGCTCTCGTACAGAAGATCCCTACTCCCATAACTCCCATAAAACTGGACAAGTCATCACATCAGATCACTCTCGCTTATTTCGACCAGCAGTCTACGGTTGATTATATCGGGGTGGCACAGGGGGTACCCATCTGCTTTGATGCAAAGGAGTGCAGGACGGATACATTTCCCCTCAGCAATATCCACGAGCATCAGGTTTATTTCATGGAGGAGTTTGAGCGGCAGGATGGCGTAGCCTTTTTTCTCATACACTATACCGAGCGGGACCTCATGTATTATCTTACCTTCAGACAGCTCATGATATTCTGGAGGCGCATGCAGGACGGGGGACGCAAGAGCTTCCGGCTGGATGAGCTTGACATGAGCTATGAGATCCGTCCGAAGCCGGGTATCCTCATACCATATCTTGATTACATCCAGCTGGATCTGGACAGACGGGGATAAGATGAGCCTCTGATATGCCGTGCAATATATGGTAGACAAAACTGTAAAAAGTGGTATAATGTCTACTACATGTTGTGCGTAAGACATAGTTCGGAGGTTTGATATGAAGTTCCCGGAGAGTCTGATAAAGGGATTGAAGATACTAAATACAGGAAAGGCGGGGCTCCCTGTCGGTATAGTACAGGCAGTGCTCCTGGCGGCGCTTACAGTGATCTGTGCCACAGGTATCGTGATACCGCCGCTCACTGTCACTTTAGCAGCTGTTTCTCTTCTTATCGGTATCTGTATGCTCGCAGGCAACAGGCTGTACATCGCCGAGACGGAGTCTGACCTTGGCAGGGTGAGTGCAGAGAATGAGCTGAATAAGATCAATGTTGTACGCATAGCCCAGATCGCCAAGGGTGTCAATGAAGATATGGCCAAAGCCGAGGAGTCTCTCGCTGAGATAAAGCAGCAGGCCGAGGGCATGAACGACACTCTCAATGATCTTACTCAGGGTGTGGCGAGCAATTCGAGCGCGATAAGTACACAGACCAGCCAGACTCAGGATATACAGTCTATCATCAGTGAAGTAAACGACAGATCCAAGTCTGTGATGGAGTGTTCCGCCGATACCAGGGATGCCGCAGAGTACGGCACCTTGGCAATGGATGAGCTGGGTGCACATGTAAAGGACAATATCGAGCTTGGGACACAGATGAGGCAGTCTGCGCAGAGTCTTAAGGTAAGATCGGAGCAGGTCAGCGGCATCAATGAGCTTATTCTCACCATATCATCCCAGACCAACCTGCTGGCGCTCAATGCTTCCATAGAGGCTGCCAGGGCAGGGGAAGCAGGCAGAGGCTTTGCAGTGGTGGCAGATCAGATAAGAGCTCTCGCCGAGCAGACCAAGGAGGCTACGGAGCAGATCAGTGAAGTGCTCTCAGGTCTCTCCGATGATGCGGACGAGGTGGCGAAGAAGGTAGATATGAGTGCCGAACTCTCCGAAAAGGAGCAGGAGGCAGCCAAACAGGCAAAGGAATATCTTTCCACCATATGTGACGGCGTGGAGAAGCTCAACGGAAATACAGAGGAAATAGGCGGGCTGGCGGACAGGCTGTCCGGTGCCAATAACGATATCGCTGACAGTGTGTCTACTCTTTCTGCCGCATCCGAGCAGATCAAGGCTTCGACTAACGAGGTGTCCGAGCAGGGCAGCAGGAATATTGAGCTTGTAGACAACTTCCAGAAGCTGATGCTCGAGATCAGCAGCATGGTATCTGAATTAAAGCTGACACCCGGGACGATCCAGCAGGCATCAGCCGAGTCATGAAGCGCAATATCGCGCGCATTGTATTTCTTTTTATAGCCATAGCCTGCTTCGGCTATGTAGGCTGGTATTATTATGATCTTAAGAGGACGGAGAGTGATGTCTCCGCCCTTTCTGCGAGGATGGGAAGCACGGCGACAGCGACTGTTCCGGGGACGGATCAGACCGCGCCTGCACCGCAGGATGCCGGAGAAGAGGTGGACGAAGAGGGGCAGCGAGTGCTGTATGTCCTGCCGGACTTCGAGCCGCTTTTGGACAAGAACCAGAATATCATAGGCTGGATAGCCATAGAGGGCACCAAGGTCAATTATCCCGTGATGCAGTCCATCAACGGAGACAGCACCTACTATCTTAATCACAATTTCGACCAGCAGGAGGACAAGAACGGTTCTCTGTTCCTTGATGACAGATGTGATGTGATCAAGCCTACTGTGAATCTCATTATCTACGGTCATCATATGAGAAGCGGTGCCATGTTCGGAGATCTCGACAGTTACAAGTCGGAGAGCTTCTTTAAATCCCATCCCTATATCATATTCAATTCGCTTTATGAGACAGGCACCTGGGCAGTTATGGCGGCCTTTGAGTCCAAGGCATATACGGATGCCGACATAGGTTTCAGATACTATGATTTCATAGATCCGCAGACGGAGAAGGAGTTTAGGAACGGGGTGAACAACATGAAGTCCCTTTCTCTTTACGACACCGGTGTGGATGCTTCTTTCGGAGACCGTCTCATCACCCTTTCCACCTGCGACTACGAGGAGGAGAACGGCCGCTTCGTGGTCGTCGCCAAGAAGATCCAGTAAGGCTTTCTGCACTGCAGCATCTTTCCTGCTGAAGCTCATTTGAAGTGAATGGGGGCGCGGTGGGAGCCGCGTCTTTTTTCAAAAACAGGTGCATTGCATCGGATACAAAGGTGATCTGCATTGGAAAAATAACGGAGGCAGAGGCCATAAAACAGACGAAAGTATATAAGACTGCGAAGACTCACACTGCTGAGGGTATATTGGAAATCTTAAAGGAAGAAAAGGAATAGAAAATATGGCAGGAGTATTGTACGGAATAGGAGTCGGCCCCGGAGATCCGGAATTAATGACGCTGAAGGCGGTCAGACTTATCGGTGAGATGGACATCATCGCTGCACCGGGAGAGGACGTAAAAAAGACAACGGCATATACCATTGCGCTGCAGGCTGTTCCTAAGCTGGCGGATAAAGAACTGCATCCGATACATATGCCTATGGTGATGGACAGAGAATTAATCGCAAAGTATCATCGCAGGGGAGCAGAGGAAATTGCCGAAAAGCTTGAAGAAGGAAAAAATGTCGGGTTTATTACTCTAGGAGATCCTACGGTCTATTCAACATTTTCATATATTGAAAAAACAGTAAAGGATATGGGATATAGGACAGCCTACATAAGCGGAATCACCTCTTTTTGCGCTGCTGCGGCGACTATGGGCATTCCTCTGGCAGAGTGGAAGGAAAGCTTACATATCATTCCGGCCATACATAACCTTCAAAAAACCGATGATGAGGGAAACTATGTATTCATGAAGAGCGGAAGAAAAATAAATGAAGTCAGAGAGATACTTAAGCAAAGCGGAAGGGATGTTGTAATGGTTGAAAACTGTGGAATGCCGGATGAAAAAAGGTATTATGGTGTGGACGAGATCCCCGATGACACCGGATATTTTGCCCTCATAATCGCCAAATAGGACACGGAACATGATATTATGCAAATCAATCCGGTTGCGACAGGAATGGAAAAGTAGTAGCATATAATACAGATCAAGGGCGTTCGCCCAAGCATGAACATAACGGATATTCATTCGATTCAGATGTTTTCAAAGCTCATGCAGATCAACCAACAATTGAAAAGCAGGAGCTGAACATCTAAACGTGTGGTTTGAGCCATATAGCGTGACTCCTGCGAAGAAAAATCTCATAGGAGGAATGTTGATGGCGAAAAGAAACGAAGAAATTGAAAAGATCATCGACGGATATACGCTGTTTGATGATGAGTTGATGAGCACGGTGTTTGATGAGAACATCGAAGCTACGGAGTATCTGCTGAAAACCATACTCGGCCGGGATGACATTCGGGTCATAAGCGCCAAGGGTGAATACAGCTTGAAAAGCCCTGTAATAGGCGGTAAAGGAGTCAGGCTAGATGTCAAAGCAGTAGAAAAGTCCGGAAGGCCATTCGATGTTGAGGTGCAGAACGACTCTGAAGGATCTCATGTAAGACGGGCCAGATACAACAGCAGTATGCTCGACAGCAGGTTACTTGATGAGAACGAACCCTACAAGGATATGAAAGATTCATATGTAATCTTCATATACAGGAGGGATAAGTTCAGGAAAGGCCTGCCTGTTTATCACATAGACCGCTACGTTGAGGAGACAGGCAAGGCGTTCGGAGATGGCTCACATATCATCTACGTTAACGGACGATATAGCGGAGACGACAATCTCGGAAGAATGCTTCATGACTTTAAGTGTACAAAGTCATCAGAGCTCTACAACAGCATATTAGCAGCGGGTATTAAACACTTTAAGGAAACAGAGGAGGGAAGAGAACATATGTCAGAAGCATTGGAAAAATATGGAGATAAAAGAGAAAAGCGCGGTATAAAGCTTGGGGAAAAACGTGGAGAAAAGCGCGGGGAAAAGCGCGGTATAAAACTTGGGGAAAAGCGTGGAGAAAAGCGCGGAGGCATGAATACAAGAATAAGCGATGTGCAATCTCTTATGGATACAACAAAGTGGACCCTTGATCAGGTGCTTGATGCATTGAAGATCACTGAACAGAAAGAGCGCCAGTCCATAATAAAAGCTGTGCAGAGAGGATGCTGAAAAGCACAATCCGGTTGCGACAGGAATGGAAAAGTAGTAGCATATAATACAGATCAAGGGCGTTCGCCCAAGCATGAACATAACGAATATTCATTCAATTCAGATGTTTTCAAAGCTCATGCAGATCAACCAACAATTGAAAAGCAGGAGCGGTGAGTAGAGAGGAGCAATTATATTATGATAGTTTATGAGGAGCTGGTAAAAGACAGCACTTTTACAGATCAAGAGATTCAGGAAATAGAAGCATTGAAAGATCGTCCTATTGTGTTTGACGAAGATTCACCTGAAATAACGGAAGAAATGGCATCCGAATTTAAAAGAGTACATCCCAAACGAGAGATGAATTGATCATATATTATAATATGGCATACAGTAAGTCTCTGTTCGAAGGAATCAGACAGTATAAGGAAACAGAGGAGGGAAGAGAACATATGTCAGAAGCAGTTGAAAGATACGCTAAAAAATACGCAAATAAAAAAGCCAAGCATACGCGGGTTAGCGATGTGCAATCCCTCATGGATACAACAAAGTGGACCCTTGATCAGGTGCTTGATGCATTGAAGATCACTGAACAGAAAGAGCGCCAGTCCATAATAAAAGCTGTGCAGAGAGGATGCTGAAAAGCACAATCCGGTTGCGACGGGAATGGAAAAGTAGTAGCATATAATACAGATCAAGGGCGTTCGCCCAAGCATGAACATAACGGATATTCATTCAATTCAGATGTTTTCAAAGCTCATGCAGATCAACCAACAATTGAAAAGCAGGAGCTGAACATCTAAACGTGTGGTTTGAGCCATATAGCGTGACTCCTGCGAAGAAAAATCTCATAGGGGGAATGTTGATGGCGAAAAGAAACGAAGAAGTTGAGAAAATCATCGACGGATATACTCTGTTTGATGATGAGCTAATGAGCTCGGTATTTGATGAGAATATCGAAGCTATGGAGTATCTGCTTAAGACGATACTCGGCCGGGATGACATCCGGGTCATAAGTGCCAAGGGTGAATATAGTATGAAGAGCCCCGTAATAGGCGGAAAAGGCGTGAGACTCGACGTCAAAGCCGAAGAAGAGTCCGGAAAGCCATTCGATGTCGAAGTGCAGAACGACTCTGAAGGGTCTCATGTAAGGCGTGCCAGGT
>Ga0256405_10000525_pt1 | contig 126285 bp, 92 predicted proteins | sample RumenRJG_02DNA_FD_189096 | JGI IMG/M metagenome (GOLD analysis project Ga0256405, IMG submission 189096) | Bovine rumen microbial communities from Lethbridge, Alberta, Canada - RJG_02 | ecosystem: Host-associated > Mammals > Digestive system > Stomach > Rumen | place: Canada: Alberta... | reverse complement strand
TTGAGCATTTGCATGTACTTCAGACATTCTGCATAACCATGCTTCTTCCTCTTTTGCATAATAAACCCCGAAAGTTTTTTGTCTAACTTTCGGGGTTCACTTCAAATTGGGGGTGCCCTTTTTTATTTGTCCTTATTTGATGACTCTAATATATTGTGGCTCGATATGTGTGCCAAGTGCACCAAGCATCTCAAAGTTGATGAGGAACATTCGTTTAGCACGTCCTTTTGCCTTTAGAAGGGTTCCTTCGTAGCCGTCAAACAGACCACCTACAATCTTTACCCTGTCACCTTGTTTTAGTTCTACTTCCTCGGGGTGGAAATAGGTGATGTCGTTCTTCATTTTAGTGGACGAATCAATGAACAGTTCCATCTCCCGTGCAGGCACTTGCAGAATTTTATATTTGCCTTCGACCTTCTTGTAGCAATAAGTGATGAAAGGGTTGGCGTTTTTGATGGAGTTGAGGTGGCGGAATGGAGCGTATGCAAAGATAGTGTTGGGAATGAGGGGACGTTCCACAATCACCTTCTTTCCCTGTATGGTCGTGTCTGTTGCAGCCATCGGACAATAGGTGCGCAATCCGGCTTTCTCTAGAATGGATGTTGCCAGAGTCTCTTTTCTGCTGACTTTTAGGGCGAACCATTGTGGGGTGTCTGGCGATGGGCGCAATGCTGTTGTTGTCTTTGTTACGTTTTCCATGAGTGTATTTATATACTGTGGTGTCATAAAAACGAGGCAAAGTTAAGCAAAATATGTCACAAAAATTGTGAAACCCGCGAAATAGTTGTACTTTCGCATTAGAAATAGATTCTCGGTATATAAAAATGGACAAATTAACTAACGCTTCATTACTGAAAAAGGCACTTTTGCTATTGTATGGGAGCATTTTTTCTCTTGGTGTTCTGGCTCAGCAATGGATCCCTATCCCGCCGGAAGCAAAGCCTTACACCCGTTGGTGGTGGCTAGGTAGTGCGGTTGACTCGGTGAGTATTGACTACAACCTTACGGAGTTTGCCAAGGTGGGTATCGGTGGTGTGGAAATCACCCCGATTTATGGTGTGAAGGGTAACGATGCCAATGACATTCCATACCTGTCACCGCAATGGATGCAGATGTTAAGGTATGTGGAGACACGAGGGGCAGAATTGGGTGTTGAGACCAATATGGCAACAGGTACGGGCTGGCCGTTTGGGGGACCTCTGGTGCAGGAAGAGGATGCTGCGAAGAAGATTGTATTTGATGCCAATCAGGATGCCACCATGGAACTTACGAAGCAGAAAGTGAAACGTGCTGCTCCTGGTGGCGAAGGGTTTGTGATTGATCACTTCAACCGCAATGCTGTAGCTCGTTACCTTGAGCGTTTTGACACAGCCTTTGCCCATCAGCAAGTGCCCTTCCCTCATACCATGTTCAATGATTCCTATGAAGTGTATGGTGCTGACTGGACGCCCAAGTTGTATGAAGAGTTTCTGAAGCGTCGTGGCTATGATTTTCGTCCCTTCACCTATATATTGAATAAGAAAGACTCGCTTCGTACTGATGCAGATCGTCGCATTGTCAGTGACTACCGTGAAACGTTGGGTGAATTGCTTTTAGAGAACTTCACCACCCAATGGACTGATTGGGCACACAAACATGGAAGCATTACGCGCAATCAGGCACATGGTAGTCCTGCCAACTTGCTTGATATCTATGCTGCTGTTGATATTCCTGAATGTGAAGGTTTTGGACTCAGCGATTTTGGCATTCTCGGACTTCGCAAAGATGCTGGTTTCACGAAGAAGAATGACTCAGATATATCCATGCTGAAATATGCCTCTTCAGCTGCTCACATTTCTGGAAAGAAGTTCACTTCCAGCGAGACTTTCACGTGGCTCACAGAGCACTTCCGCACTTCCCTCTCGCAGTGCAAACCCGACCTTGATTTTATGTTCTTGTCAGGTGTGAACCACATTTTTTTCCATGGTTCTTGCTATTCTCCCAAGGATGCTGGGTGGCCAGGCTGGCGTTTCTATGCCAGTGTGGACATGACCCCTTATAACAACTGGTGGACCGCCATGCCTGCCTTCTCTCGGTACATTCAGCGTTGCCAATCTTTTCTCCAGTGGGGAGAACCTGACAACGATGTGCTTGTTTATTTGCCATATTATGATATGCTCTACGACCAGCCTGGCACTGTTGCCCTTTTTGACATCCACTCGATGGAGAAACGTGCACCGAAATTCATTGAGACTGTGCAGACCATTATCAAGAGCGGTTACGATGTCGATTATGTGTCCGATAGATACCTTCTTTCCGATGAGGTGACTCGTCGTTACGCCACCATCATCGTGCCTGATGTTCGCTTTATGCCAGCAGCGACCTTGAGACGTTTGTTGTCGATTGCCGAGCAAGGTGGTCAGGTGATGTTCGTCAGGTCTTTCCCTGTGTCTGTTCCTGGATATGGGAAAGCAGTGGAGCAACAAGAGTTCTTGACTCTTATTCAGGAGCTGCAGAGCAAGGCTTCCTTCCATCCAGAGCAAGCCATGTCCATCCGTTGGGGGCAGGGCTCCATCGTCACTTCCCCCGATTATGCTGCAGGTCTCCAATTCTCCTCAGCTCGACGCGAACCCATGCGCACCGAACAGGGACTGAGTTGCATTCGCCGCAGCAATCCCGAGGGCTATCATTACTTTGTGTCAAATCTTCAGGGTCGTGACATTGACACCTACGTCACTCTTGGTGTGAAAGCCAAGCAAGTGGTGTTCTACAATCCCATGAATGGTCAGATAGACCTTGCCAAGACGGATGCACAGGGACGTGTCCGTCTTCAGCTCAAAAGTGGTGAGAGTGTCATTCTCCGCACCTTCACCGAAGGCACTTCGGTACAATTGAAGCCCCACAAGTATCTGAATCCGAAGAACGAGAGCGCCATGCAATTGGTTGATTGGACACTTTCGTTCAAAGAGTCTGCTCCTGTTAAGATAACTCAGACCTATAGCATGAAGGGTTCCCCGAAACCTTGGACAGAACTTGGCGACTCAGTTCTCAATGCCACGATGGCTACCGGTGTTTACAAGACTACATTCAATTTCCCCAAGAAGCAGCCAAATACAGCTTATGTTCTTGACCTTGGTGATGTGCGTGAAACGGCACATGTCCTCGTCAATGGTACAGACGCTGGCATACTATTTGCTGTGCCATTTCGTCTTGACATCACTGACTACCTTGTAGATGGGAAGAACACCCTCGAAGTCGCGGTGGCAAATCTTCCTGCCAACCGTATTGCTCAGCTCGACCGCGATGACGTTGAGTGGCGTAAGTTTAAGGAAATCAATGTGGTCGATCTCAACTACAAGAACACGCTTTACGACAAGTGGGAACCTGTGCCATCAGGCTTGAATGGTCCTGTACGGATTATCCCCTGTAAGGTCGAATAGGTTTGTTATACCATTCCATCCGCATCACTGCGGATGGAATGGTTGTGTACACATCTTTTTAACTATTAATTACTAACTATTTTCTCCAATTCAGCGAGAGCCATTTGCAGGTAGTTGCAAACAGTTTCGTCATTGCTTTTGTTCTTCATCTGGATGATGTCGCGCTTGAGTTGGTCAAGTTCTGCCTTTTGGATAACGTCAACTGTAGAATCGGGGTAAGTGAAGAAGCCACACTCGCGGGCTCGCTTGCAGAGGGTGTAGATGGAGATGGCATTGAACTCCATGTTATGTCCGAGGATGAACTGCTGCTTGAGCAACGAGAAGATAAGGGGGATGTTTTCATTGCAGAGGAGGTCATCGGAGGTGATGGGCTTGCCCTGTTGCATACGAACGATGACATCGGTCACAGGATCATTGTTGTGATTGAGGGGGTCTTTCCATGTCGCAATCGAATTTTCCCAGGTGAACATTCTGCTGTTAGCCTGTTCCTCCTTGATCCTTGCAGTGACCGATGGAATCTTTGCATAAGTGATGATATAGCGTACATCTACCTTTCCTTTATGTGCCTCGCGCCATTCGAGGGCATAAGCATAGCGGTGCATCTTGCTGGCGTCAGCGGTGTCAAGGACATTGATGTTGATGAAGTTGGTGTAGTCCTTGCCGATGATGACATAATTGTTTGGGTCTTCGCCAATCATCAGGTTTCGGGTATTGCCTATGCGGTTGCCGTCGGAGGACTCGCTCATGCTGTTGATGGCATAGCAGTTTGGATCTTCGTGGCTCAAATCCTCGAAAGCGTCAATCATTTCTTGAAGATCGTGACGTCGTTGCTTGGGAAGCGTGAAGGAGTAGATGTCGCAGCGCCATTTCAACGGCCTTCCCTCCTTTTGGATGTCACGTTCCTGTCCGAGGCTCTTGGTGACCTCTACACCATGGTCGGTCATCACGTTGATTTCACTGTTCATCCTGCCCTCCAGCTTGTTAGGCTGCTGTGCAGATGCTGAAAGTGTAGCGAGTAGCAAGGTCACCGTAAACATGTGTTTCAACATTTTTTTCATAATCGTGGTTGTTTTTGATGGGTTAAAATGCTATGATGGGTTGTGAAGATGGTTCTTTTTCTCCCTCTATGCTGAGGGTATATGCTTTCAGCGCATCTATTTGTGCAAGCCGTTCGTATGCCACCTGCAAGGCGGTTTCGGCAAGGTAAATGTCTACGAGTTCTTGACACTTTGGCGGTATGATAGGCTCCATGTCTGTTTGTTCACAGAGTCCCCCTCCTGTTTCCCCAAAGGAGGATGCCTCATTCGGATGGTTTCTTTCTTCTTGGGAGGATGAGAGATGTGTTTGAGAAGATGCCCCGTCTGGATGTCTTTTTTCTTCTTTGGATATGAGAGGTGCTCGAGCGGGAGTCCCGTTTGAATGGCTTCTTTCCCCGTGGAAAGATATGAGAGGTGTTTGAGAGGATGTCCTGTCTGGATGTCTTTTTTCTTCTTGGACAATCATGGGAGCAGGAGTCTTTCCCTTTTTTTCTATTGTACTGTTTCGTGATCCAGTCTGCTGTGCCACAGTTGTATTCTTCTCTGTCTCCACATTATTATCATGATAATGAAGCATCAGCAGTAGCACGATGCTAGCGGCAACAGCACCGATAACAGAGTATAGCCACAGGCGATGTCGTTTGGGCTGCGGAGTGGTATCCTGTTCTTCAATCCGCTTCATCACCCTGTCGGTGAAGTTGGTGGGCATCTGAGGCAATGTGGTCTCAAAGGCTGCTTTCAGTTTGCTATATTGATGATTTTCCATGTTCTTTCGATTTGATGTAGTGGTAGATTTTCTTGCGGATGCGATGCAGGCGAGTTGCCAACGTGCCTGCGTCTGTGTCGGTGAATACAGCGATAACGGCGAGTGGCTGTTGCTCGAAGTAGAACTGCTGAATGAGCAGGCGCTCTGTGGGCGGTAGATGCTGGATGGCCTCTGTCAATAGACGGATGCGTTGATCATCGTCGGTTTCCATCACACCGTCGGCTTCATTATCGGGAATGGCCTGCAATGTCAGCTCGTCTGTTTCAAACCATATGCCAGGACTGCGCTGTGGATGGTCGAGACAAAGACGATATGCGATGCGGCGGAGCCAAGTGTAGAATGAACTGCGCTGGGCATCGTATTGCGCCAGATGGGTGTATGCCTTGACAAAGCAGTCCTGTGTCAAATCCTCAGCATCCTCGCGACATGTCACCATTGTGGCGACAAAGGCAAAGAGTCGTGCCCCATAGCGGTTCACCAATAGGGCAAAGTCTGCGCGGTGACCGCCATGTAGTGCCCGGTCAATGATTTGCTGGTCTGTCTCGTTCTGCTGTTTCATACACTTACATATACGACAAACTCAGCCAGACATTACATGACTTAACGTTTTTTAGGAATTTTGATTTGTTTTTTCCTGATTAGAGCAAGAAGGTGACTAATAAGGGGATGGAAATCATGGCTAGGAGGGTAGTGATGAAGGTGACCTCCGTGATGAGAGTGGTGTCTTTTCCGTGTCGAAGGCAAAGAATGGTGCCGTAGGTAGCGACGGGCATGGCAATGACCACCGTGTTAATCCCGACCACAAACGAGGAAAAGCCTAAGAGCGTCATCAGATAGTGGATGCCTACGGGCAGTACGGCAAGGCGCATGAGCGTGGTGGTGTAGATAGTGCCATTGCCGAGCAGAGCACGTAAGGGCAATTGGGACATTGACGAACCGATGATGAGCAAGGCTGCAGGAACCGTGATGTTGCCAATCATGGTGAGAGGTTGGCTGATGAATTCAGGAATGTCCTTGATTTCCAATGCCACAATCAGCATGGTCAGGTAAGCAGAAAGCATGGGAGTGCTGTAGAGTACCTTCCTAAGCATCTTTTTCCGGCTCATTTCTTTTTCTTCTACCGTTGACTGATTCTTTCCAACAACCAGCATGGTGCCGATAGTGAAGACCGTAAAGGTGTTTACTACGTTGAGTACGGCAGCATAGAATACGGCTTCGTGTCCGAAGATGGAAGCGACGATAGGATACCCCATGAACCCTACATTGCCAAACATCATGGCGAAGCCAATGACTCCTTCATCATCTTTTTTCTTGGTCAAGAAACGGGGCAGCAGGAGTGCCACGCCTGTCAAAAGGAGATAAGTGAGGACGCTGATGCCCAGCAACGGCAGGATATAACGGCGGTCAGGTAGTTCGCCTGTCATTGCTGATGAAAGAATCAGTGCGGGGCAGGTGATGTCTATGACTACTTTCGATAGCTTTTTGTCGAATGTACCACCCATGTATCCCAATTTGCCCGCGATGTACCCCACCACCACAATAGCAAACAATGTCAGCATTACTTGTCCAATCGCCATATTCTGCTTGTCTTTACAAATGTTCTCCGATGATTTTCTCCATCCAAATTATGTCATACCACTGCCCGAATTTCTTTCCGCACTGGTGGAAGTGCGCCACCTTCATGTAACCCATCTGCTCGTGGAAATGCACACTGTCTTGTGTCAGATGCTCGTCCTCAGAATCGATGTAGGCAATGCAGGCATTGAGATTGAGAATCCCTTGTTGTTTGAGTGCAGTTTCTAAGGCATCGTGTAGTTTTCTGCCGATGCCTTTTCTTTGTTCCTCCCTTTTCACATAGATGGATGTTTCTACTGCCCATTGGAATGCGGCGCGTTCACGAAAAGCATGGGCATAGGCATAACCCACAATCCTTCCATTTTCTTCAGCCACCAGCCAAGGGAATCCCTTCTGTACTTCCTCCATTCTTCGTGCCATCTCCTTCACCGTCGGTGTCTCATATTCAAACGAGATGGCAGTCCTCTCCACGTAAGGTGCATAGATTGTCTGTATCGCCTTGGCATCTACTTTTGTCGCGTTTCTGATGATAATTTTATCCATTGTCTGCAAAATGATGTACAAAGGTACGGAAAAAGATTGAAATGCATATGAGCGATGTCAAAAAAGCATGGAGAATCCTTCTTTTAGGTCAATAATTATTTGCTGTTATTGAACGATTTGATGGAAATGGGGCAATCGGGCATGTTGTTTCTTGGATATGTGAAGAAAGGGTGCTATCTTTGCAGATGAGGAGACGTGACATATTATTATGCGATGTAGAGTGGCACCCTTCCTGTAATGGTGACGAAACGCCTGGAGTGCGATTGCCGCTTGACCATTTGGATGATTTTAACAAAAACATAAAATACGCTGTATGATAAATAAATTTTTCTTGGCAACTGTATGTTTGTTTGTTCTGTTGAACATGCAGGCACAGGTGCTGCATTATGACCGTCCTGCCGAATACTTTGAGGAGGCACTGCCCATTGGCAATGGCACGATAGGAGGCATTATCTATGGTGGCACCAAGTGCGACCGTATTTCGCTCAACGACATCACTTTATGGACGGGCGAACCCTGCAACATGAACGTCTATTCGCCCGAGGCGCACAAGACCATCCCTGCCATTAGGAAGGCTTTGCTGCGGGCTGACTATCGGGAGGCTGACCGCCTGCAACGCGAGGTGCAAGGACACTTCTCGCAGAACTATCAACCCTTGGGGCAGCTCTCGATTGAGTATTTGGACACCGAGGGCAACATCAGCAACTACCGCCGTTGGCTCGACATCGGCAATGCAACGGCACACACGATATATCATCGGGGACTGTACCAGTATGCCACCGAATACTTTGCCACCCATCCCGATTCGGGCATCGTCATTCGTCTGACCACTGACAATCCAAGAGGTATCCATGCAAGGGTGTCGCTCAGTTGTCTGTTGAGAAGCGAAGTGAGTGTGGTTGAGGAACATTTCCTTGTGAACGACGGCTATGCCGGTTATGCCTCTTTACCCAGTTACTACGATGCCAAAGAAAAGTTTGCTTATGACCCGCAACGAGGCATTCATTTCCGTACTAAAGTGCAGGTGGAAGCCACGAAGGCGAAGGCAGATGGCAATAGTATCGTGGTCGAAGGTGGCAAGGAGGTGACACTTTATGTGGTCAGTGCCACCTCATTCAATGGTTACGACAAGGACCCCGTGAAGCAGGGTAAACCCTATCGGAAGATGGCTGACGAACGGCTGAAACGGCTGTCGGCGGTGGCATATGGAGACCTTTTGACTCGCCACATGAACGACTATAAGAACATTTATGATAGAGTGAAACTTTCTTTAGGGAAGGATGCAGAGGATACCCGACCGACAGATGTGGTTTTGAGGGAATATCAGGATGAGAGCATCTTCAATCCTGTATTGGAGGCTCTATATTTCCAGTATGGTCGTTACTTGCTCATCAGTTGTTCGCGCACTCCGAATATACCTGCCAACTTGCAGGGACTATGGAACGAATCAATCTTGCCGCCTTGGTCTTGCAACTATACCAGCAATATCAACGTGGAGGAAAACTATTGGGCGGCAGAAACGGCTGCTTTGCCTGAAATGCATCAGTCGCTCTTCACCTACATGAAGGCTCTGCAGGGTTCGGGCGAATTGACGGCCAAGGCTTATTATGGGGTAGATAAGGGATGGTGTCTTGCCCACAACACCGACATTTGGGCTATGACCTGTCCTGTGGGACTCCACACAGGAGACCCCATGTGGGCTAACTGGAACATGGGTGGAGCATGGCTCTCCACCCACATCTGGGAACACTACACCTTCTCGCTCGACAAGAACTTCCTACGTGAATACTATCCCGTGCTGAAAGGGGCTGCCGAGTTTTGTATGAGGTGGCTCGTCAGCACTAGGGATATGAGGGTGGAGGGTAAAGAATATCTCATCACCGCACCCTCTACATCACCTGAGAATGTGTTCATTACTGGTGACGGTTATCATGGGCGTACCTGTTATGGCGGTTTTGCCGACATCGCCATGATTCGTGAATGCTTGACCGATGCCCGTAATGCTGCCACCATCCTGAAACTTGACAATGATTTCATTCTTCAGGCTGACGAGGCGCTTTCACGTTTGCAGCCCTACAAGATTGGAAAGAAGGGCAATCTGCAAGAGTGGTTCTACGATTGGGAAGATGAAGACCCGCATCATCGCCATCAGAGTCACCTCTTTGGCATCTATCCTGGGCACAACCTCAACGATGGTGTGAACTCAGAGGAAATGCTTCATCGTGCTGCAGCTAAGACCCTCGAACTCAAAGGCGACCAGACCACGGGTTGGAGTACGGGTTGGCGTGTGAACCTCTATGCCCGTCTGCATGATGCCAAGAACGCCTACCACATGTATCGCAAACTGCTTTCCTACGTGAGTCCCGATGGCTATAAAGGGGCGGATGCTCGTCGAGGTGGCGGCACCTATCCCAACCTGCTTGATGCCCACTCCCCCTTCCAAATAGACGGCAACTTTGGTGGTTGTGCCGGGGTGGTGGAGATGTTGATGCAGAGCGACTTTGACCTGGAGTCGGCGATGATAAATCGAAAGATTGGTTTGAGTCCTGTGGTATCCATAGAGCTTCTGCCAGCTCTTCCCGAAAACTGGAAAGGCGGCTCCGTCTCCGGCATCCGTGCCCGTGGGGGCATCACGGTCGATATGACATGGGCAAACTGCCGTGTCACCGCTCTCACCCTTACTGCCCAGAAATCCTGCAAGATTTCTCTAACGGTGAATGGAACAGTAAAGACTGTGAAACTGAAAAAGGGGGAGAACACCGTGAAGTTATAAGCAGACTCCTGCTCCAACGAACAATGAATGGATATAAAGAATGCCATCCGGAGACTTGGGATGGCATTCTTGTGTGGTTGTAGAGCTCAGATGACTCAGGAGTGTCGGTTCTCGGGTGTTACGCTCCGAGAACCTTCTTGAACTTTTCAATGAACTGCTTTGCTTCGTCCATGGACAGACAAAGGGGGGGCAGCAGACGGATGACGTTGGTGCCTGAACAGCCAGTGAAGCAGTGTTCTTCTTTGATGAGGCGGGTGCGTGGCACCTTGTAGGGGATGTCTAACTCTATGCCAATCATAAGTCCCATACCGCGCACATCAACCACATGGGGCAGGTTGCCTGCAGCCTGTTCTGCCTTGAGCGTGTCAATGAGATATTTGCCGACTTGGGCTGCATTCTTCACCAGATGCTCCTCTTCCATCACGTCGAGCACGGCGATGGCGCCTGCACAACCGAGGTGGTTCCCACCGAATGTGGTGCCTAACTGGCCATAGACGGGTTGGAACTTGGGCGAGATGAGCACACCGCCCATCGGGAAACCGTTGCAGATGCCTTTGGCAACAGTGATGAGGTCGGGCTTCACATCGAAGTGCTGATGGGCGAAGAACTTGCCGCTTCGGCCATAGCCGCACTGAATTTCATCGCAGATGAGCACGGTGTTGTGCTGGTCGCAGAGGGTGCGCAGTTCTTGCAGGAACTCCTTGGTCACACAACGGATGCCGCCCACACCCTGGATGCACTCAATAATGACGGCACACACGTCACCCTTCTCCAATTCCTTCTTCCAAGGTTGGATGTCGTTGATAGGCAGGTAGGTCACATGACCGTTATCATTGATGGGGGCAATAATCTTGGGGTTGTTGGTCACCTCCACGGCCAGCGATGTGCGGCCATGAAAAGCCTTCTCCATAGACAGCACACGAGTCCTGCCGTTGTAGAAAGAAGCGAGTTTCAGTGCATTCTCGTTGGCTTCAGCACCTGAGTTGATGAGGAATAGTTGGTAGTCCTCATAGCCCGAAGCCTTGCCCAGACGCTGAGCCAGTTCCTTCTGAAGGGGATTCTGTACTGAGTTGCTGTAGAAGCCCAACTTGTTCAGTTGTTGGGTCATTGCCTCCACATAGTGAGGATGGCAGTGACCGATGCTGATGACTGCATGACCGCCATAGAGGTCAAGATACTCCTGACCGTTCTCGTCCCACACGTGGCAACCTTTGCCGCGTTGGATGGCGATGTCAAAAAGAGGATATACGTCAAATAGTTGCATATAGACCCCCTCCCCGCTCCCCCTGCGAGGGGGAGAGTAGAATGTTTGTGGGGAGGATTCTACTTATCTTATTATTTTATTTTTGTATCTGAGTAACCACTCCCTCCCTCACAGGGAGGGTGAGGGGAGGGTCTTCCTTAGAATGCGCTGGCCTTTAAGTTCAGTCCTGCTCTTTCGTCAATGCCGAACATGATGTTCATGTTCTGTACGGCCTGTCCGACGGCACCCTTCAGCAGGTTGTCTATCATCGAAGTGATGACCACTTTCCGACCAAATACTTCCACGTGCACCAGTGCCTTGTTCGTGTTCACTACCTGCTTTAGGTCTAAAGCCTTGTCGCTGTAATGGGTGAAGGCAGCCTTCTCATAGAAGGTCTTGTATAGAGCGACGATGTCAAGACCCTCTCTGTCCTGGCGAACATCTCCCTTTTCATGGGGAGAGCCATCCAGATGGTCTCCCTCCCCATTATGGGGGAGGGTTGGGGAGAGGGTCTGCTTCTCCAGCGTCACCACTTCGGTGCAGAAGATGCCTCGGGCGAAGTCGCCTCGGTAGGGGATGAAATTCACCGTGATGCCCTCAGCCTCAAAGCCTTCATCGAGCGTATCGACCACATGAGGAGCCGTGGCAGGCTTCAGTTCGTTCAGCGTCTGGCAAATCTCGTGCAGGTGCTGATGGGTGAAAAGTTTATAGACCGAGAGGTTGTTGTTTCTCCACGAGAAGTGGGTGGTTGCTCCAGGCTTCTGTCCTGCCCCCGTCGAACCCGTGATGGCGTTCACGGCAATGTCCTTCGTCAGCAACCCTGCCTGTGCCAGTGGCAGCAGACCCAACTGGATGCAAGTGGCGAAACAACCGGGATTGGCCAAGTGCTGGCACTTTGCAATCTCCTCGCGGTGAATCTCTGGCAAGCCATACACATAGTCGTGATTGCCCTTGATGCGGAAGTCCTGTGCCAAGTCGATGATTTTCACGTTGGCTGGAATCGAGTGCTCCTTCAAGAACGCCTCGCTCTTGCCGTGGCCGAAGCAGAAGAACACCACATCGACCTTGTCAAAAGGCATTTCTGCTGTGAAGCATTGCTCTGTTTCCCCAAGCAGCCCCTCATGCACATCGCTGAAGAGATTCCCCGCGTTTGACTCAGAGTTGGCAAACACAATCTCCACTTCAGGATGGTTCAGCAGCAAGCGAATCAACTCACCGCCCGTGTAACCAGCAGCACCTAATATACCTACACGTACCATCTTACCTTTCTTCGTTAGGATGTGCCAGATAATACGCTCTCAGTGGGGTGGAGGTCACCTTGATGAAGCCCTTGGCGTCTTCGGAAGACCATGCCTTGGCGGTCTCGCCATATTCGCCGAGTTTGTTCTTCACCAAGTCGTTGGGCGAATCGACACCCACTGTCTGGAAGCAGAGAGGACGGAGTTCGAGGGTCACCTCACCTGTCACGTTGCGCTGTGAAGAAGTCAGCATTGCCTCGATGTCGGGCATGACTGGCTCCAGATACTGGCTCTCATGCAGGAACATTCCGTACCAGTTGCTCACTTGGTCTTTCCAATACTGCTGCCACTTCGACAGGGTGTATTTCTCCAAGAAACGGTGAGCACCGATGATGAGCATGGGGGCTGCTGCCTCGAAGCCCACACGGCCCTTGATGCCGATGATGGTGTCGCCCACGTGGCAGTCACGACCGATAGCATAAGCAGCACCGATCTCTTCAACAGCCTGAATGGCAGCAATCTTGTCGTCGTAACGCTTGCCGTTCACTGAGCAGAGTTCACCCTTCTCAAAGCCCAACTTCAAGAGTTCGGGACCTTCCTTTGTGGGGTGCTTCAAGTAGGCCGACTCAGGCAGACCCTGCGTGGAGTCAAGAATCTCGCCACCACAGATGGAGGTGCCCCAGATGCCCACATTATAAGAATATTTCAGTTTGGCGAAGTCAGCCGCAAAGCCGTTCTTGTTCAGGTAGTCAATCTCCTCTTGACGGGAGAGGTTTCCGTCGCGCGTCAACGTGATGATTTCCACACCGGGAGCCATCACGAGGAATGTCATGTCGAAACGAATCTGGTCGTTGCCGGCACCGGTGGAACCGTGAGCAATGGCACTGGCACCAATCTCTTTGGCATAACGCGCAATCGCCAATGCCTGGAAGATGCGCTCGGACGAGACCGAGATGGGGTAGCAGTTGTTGCGAAGCACATTGCCAAACACCATGTACTTGAGCGACTTGGCATAATACTCCTGCGTCACATCGAGCGTCACATACTTCGTGGCACCCAACTTGTAGGCGTTCTCCTCGTTCGTCTTCAACTGTTCTGCCGAGAAGCCGCCCGTGTTGGCACATGCTGCATGCACTTCATAACCTTTCTCTTTGGCCAGATACATCACCGTGTAACTGGTGTCCAAACCGCCGCTGAAAGCAACGACCACTTTCTTCTTTTCTGCCATACAGACCCCCTCCCCGCTCCCCCTACGAGGGGGAGAGTAGAATGTTTGTGGGGAGGTATTCTACTTTATTGTTAATGCTTCTTTTATATTAGGTAATTACTCCCTCCCTTATAGGGAGGGTGAGGGGAGGGTCTCCCTCTTCGCCATCTCCCTCATAATCTCCTGAAAGATTTCCACTGGCGTCGGCTCGCCCTTGTGCTGCGCCGGGTCATACAACATACCCGTGCAGATGCAGAATTTCCTGTTCTTCATCTCCAGAATGGGATGGTTGATACAGCCACGGCAACCACGCCAGAAAGCATCGTCGTCCGTCAACTGGTTGAAACTCACAGGCACGTAACCCAGTGCCGTGTTCATCTTCATCACCGCATCGCCACTCGTCAGCGAGAAAATCTTCGCATGAGGCCAACGCACACGAGCCAGCGTGAACGTGTGGTCCTTGATGCGCTTGGCGATGTTCCTGCCCTGATAGTCGGGATGCACAATCAGTCCCGACGTGGTCACATACGACTTGTTACCCCACGTTTCGATGTAACTGAAGCCCACAAATGCATCGCCCAGTTCCGTCTGCTTGCTGGGGTCGAGAGCCAACACAGCCTTCCCCTCCTTCATCTTCGTTGCCACATACTCATGTGTGCGTTCTGCAATACCCGTGCCACGCTTCTTTGCTGCCTCGCGGATGGTGTCGAGTATCAAATCCACATATTTCTCGTGAGTGGCATCTGCCACAATCACCTTGATTCCGTCTTCGTAAGTCATACAGACCCCCTCCCCGCTCCCCCTGCGAGGGGGAGAGTAGAATGTTTGTGGGGAGGTATTCTACTGCTATATCTATATATAATTCGTGTTAATGCTCTTTTATTTCAGGTGACCACTCCCTCCCTCACAGGGAGGGTGAGGGGTGGGTCTGTCCTGGATATACAGGCACTATTGTTCTCAAATTCGCTTCCAGCGTGTCCTTGTTAAACCCCTCCTCCAACGCCAGAAAGATGGTGTCGTCGCCAGCGATGGTGCCGATGACTTCGGGGAAATGGGCATTGTCGATGTCGCTCGCCAGTCCGCTGGCATAGCCTGGCCGGCACTTGATGACCGCCAACTGCCCCGAGAACTTCACCGACATGAAGCCGTTCCTGATGGCCGTGCCCTCCTGCCGATGCTCCCTCACCCGTCGGTAGTACGGATTCTCGGGCAGCATATAGATGGAGCGTCCCTTAGGCGAAAAGCCCTTCACCACCTTCAGCAACTTCAGGTCGCGCGACAGGGTGGCCTGCGTCATGTTCACCCCCTCCTTCGAGAGTGCCTGCGCCAACTCCTCCTGACTGCCAATCTCCTGCGTCTGGATAATCGCCTTGATGATGTCGAGTCTCGATTGTCTTGCTGTCATCGTGTTATTTACAATTTGACAAATTACAATTTACCATTTATTTTTCGATTTGACCATTTCCGATTCCTTCCTCGCCGCATGGCAAATGGTACATTGTAAATAGTCAAATGGTAAATGCAATTGTATAATTATTCACAAATCGGCTGCAAATTTAGCACTTTATTTACATATAACAAGCACTTTATGCAAGATTTTTTGCATATAATGCATAAAAACACCTTCCTTTTCCTTCCATTCTCCCTTTTGCCTCTTTGCTTGCCTCTAAAATATCTCTTCACTGCCATGTTTCGTCTGCTCCATAGCCATCATGACGTCAACAAAGAGCTCTGTGTGCCTATAACTCCAACGTATTACACCTGAATATACTTTTTTACTTAGCTTGATTACACCAATTGATTTGGCTTGAATACTCCTTTTTGTATTCAAGCCAAATTGAAAGTTGTATTCAAGCCAAACCGAAAGTTGTATTCAAGCCAAAGTGGAACGAGTATTCACGCTAAAGTTGAACGAGTATTCACGCTAAAGTGAGTTGAGTATTCACGCTAAAGTGAGTTGAGTGTTCACGCTAAAGTGTTCAGTGCTTTACGGCAACGCATCACAGAGATGATTTCATACATGTGTTTGTGATAACGAAAGGCAGGTCTTATAGGTCACTTCACACGTCACTTCACACGTCAATCTTCGTCAATTCACACGTCAATCTTCGTCAATAATCACCAATTAAAACGTCAATTATTATCAATTTCTATTTAAAGTTATTTTTGTTCATCTACTTGAATGATTTATTTTTTGTTTTTTGCCTAACTTCCACTAACTTTGTACTCCAATTACTCGTGAAAAGATGATTTTCCACCACGATTGGGTGGCGAAAGTATCATGGACAAGAAAAAGGCAATATGGATTGTTATGCTGTTCTGCATGTCGATTGGGATGCAGGCACAGGTGTATATTGTTGGAGGCGGTCAGCAAAATGGGCGTCGAACGGTGGGGGAACAGCTGTGGCTAAACATATCCGGTCGCATATACGGTACAGATGAGATGGATCCCAAGCCTTATCCGCTTCCAAGTGCAAACATCCAGTTGGTGTGCCTGAACGATACGACGGTGAAGACGGTGGCGGTGGCGGATAAGAACGGGCATTTTCTTCATGGAATGAATGTGCTGAAGAAGCGTGTGAAGAAGAACGATGTGCCCAGAGTGGCGATGAAGGTGTCGTATGTGGGATATGAAACATACACGCAAGACCTGAAGCTGGCGTATCGCTACTTTGATGAAAACAATAAGGGTTATGGCGGAAGTTGGACGATAGATCTCGACGGCATCGTGCTGAAAAGCAATCCGATGAGTATGGATGAGGTCGTGATTGTCGGAGAGTTGAAACGGATGTATGAGAGTGGCGACACAACGGTGTTTAATGTGGATGCTTTTGAGATGCCTCGAGGAACGGTGTTGCTCAACCTTGTGCGCCGTATGCCAGGATTGCGGTATGAAGACGGGCAGCTCACCTATAGGGACAGTGTGATTCATGAGATCAGACTGAATGGGGAATCGTTCTTTGCCCACGATATGAAAATCGCGCTGGATAACATCGAAAATACGGATTTGAAGCAGTTCCGGGTGTACAAGACACAGGCAGACACGTTGAGTACGGACACAACAAAGCATTGGGTAGCAGATATGATTACGAAAAATCCGGTGAATAAAGTGGAGTTGACGAAGCCTGAGATAGGAACATCGAACATCAAGAACACTTACCATTTCCAGATGCAAGGTATGCAATGGAAGAAGGGCAACAAGGGAGAGTGGAACGCAAACGTTCAATTGGACGACTTGCCCAATGCCAACTCGAAGAAAAACAGCAATAACAGGATTGATGGAAGCTACAGAAGAAAGTTTGGCAAAACCAATATACAATATCGCCCCCAGTATTCCTATACTGACCAACGAAGCGACCGGGAATCCTTCAGTTCGACCCTCATGCCTGAATACGAACAATATTCGACTTCAGCATCTCAGTCAAAGAACTACAACAACAGCACGTACCATGATTTCAGTATCAATACGCCAATAAACTTAGGCAATTATAGTAGTTTGAACGCGAATGTGAACTATAACTACATTGACTCTCAATCGTATAGCCAATCGAATGCTGCCACTTATAACGGCAATCCGTTCGTGGGCGAAAACAACGAACTGATGGAAGAGGAACAGCTGGCTGCCATCACACTGAACCGCAGAAGCAGTGAGACCTCGAGTCGTTCGCATCAGCAGTCGCTCAATTTGCAGAGCAACTATTACACGTATTTTGATGGAGAGTCAAATGCTCACATAGACGTTCGTATGAATCTGAACACCAACAGCAGGTTTCAATCTTCAACAGAACGGCAACAGACGGATTATCTGCAATATGGCGACAGTGTGTGGCACTATCTGCGAGAAAGCATCGCTCCTAACCATTCGGAACGCATCGACTTGTCGGCAAGCGGTGGTTTCTCCTTCGGTCCGAAAAAGTTCCGCCAGAACTTAAATTTCAACTATGAATTCTCACACAACAATAATGAATCGGAACGTGTCTATTACGACCTGACAAACAACCACCAGCGATTAGATAGCATCAGCACCTACCAACGCACAAAGACGGATGCTCATCGTATAAGCATCGACTATTCTTTTCACTTCAATCTCTTGAGCTTCAGTCAAATCATCAGGGTTACTCCTACACGTGAAACTTACTGCTACGAACGCAAGGACGGAGTGATGGCCGACACCACCCAGCAGGCACCCACGCTGAATGCCTTTACCAATCTCTCGTATAGATTCTCACAGAATCATTCTTTCAACTTGAGCTATCAGTATGGTAATCGTTTGGTTGGAGGCTCGAACCTGGTAGAACCTACCACAAACAATAATCCGCTCTACATCCGGAGAGCCAACCCGAACCTCAAAAAGCCCGAAAGGCATGACTTTAACCTGAATTTCAGTTTGAATGGCGGATGGTCGTTTAGTGGCGGCTATTCTTTTTCACGCAACGACATCTCATCTCAATCCATCTATAACACAAAGACAGGAGGAACAATCTCCACATCAGAGAACATCAACGGAAACTGGAGTGCGAGTGGTAATGCCAGCTACCGAACCGACTTCAAGCACGCGAATATCAGTGTAAATACCAACTATAATTATAATCATTCAGTAAGCTACATGCAAGCTCTTGGTGCGACAGAAAGTGAAAAGGGCGCTTCGGATGTTCACTCCATTTCCTTATCGCCTCGATTCGTGCTGTATACCAAACATTTCGACCTGACGCTGAATGGAAGCTACCGCTACCAATGGGGCGAAAGCAACTATATGACTTCTATTGAAAAGAGTCATACATATAACCTCAACAACACCTTGAATTATTGGTTGGGAAACAGGCTCACCCTCAAGACCGACCTGAACATCTCTGGACGGGCAGGAAGCAAGATGAGTGATGCGAACCGTACAGAATTCATTTGGAATATGGGTGTTGAATATAAGGTGCTTCGCGACTACAGAGGCTTACTGAAGCTCACATGGAGCGACATTCTGCAGGAACGAAGCAATTTCAGCACCTATATATCAGGTACAGGACGAAGCGAAAACCGCAGTTCAGGCCATCCGCACTATGTGCTGCTGACATTCCAGTATAAGTTGTATAAGATGAAGTAGAAACCGGCATCTATCCGTTTACAGTTCCGTCTCTCCTTCGATAAAGTTGTCCATGAAGAAATGCTCACCATCCCATACGGCGTAGGTGAAGAGGGTAATCCATTCACCGAGGATGAGGAGGCGCGCTTCACGGCTGAGCATGAGGTCAAGCTCGATGTGGCGATGTCCGAAGATGAAGTAGTTGACTTCGGGGTGGCTCTTGAGGTAATCTTTGGCAAAGAGGACAAGCCCCTCCTTGTCTTCTCCTTGGTAGGGCTGTTCTCCATTGTTGGGAGCACTTTCATAGCCTACCAGTTTAGTGTCGTTCATGAAGCCGTCTTTGGTCATCACACGTCCATCCTCGTCTGGCAGAAGGCTGCCATTCGCACGTTTCATGCGAGAGTGCTTTGCCCAATTAAGCCCGAAGTTCATGAACCAATGGGGATGAATCCATCGTGCCATTTTCTGCAAGGTCTTGTTGCGGAAGCACCAGAACATGAAGTGCGTGGATTTGCCCTCCTCGTAGAGACCGTCACCATGAGCGAGATAGAATATCTTTCCTCGTATGTCGAGGGTGCAAGGTTGGCGATGAAGAATGACGCCGCACTCTTTCTCCAGGTAATCACCCATCCACATGTCATGATTGCCTGTGAAGTAATGCACCTCCACACCTAAATCAGTCAGTTCGCTGATTTTGCCAAGAAAACGGGTATAACCCTTAGGCACCACCTCCTGATATTCGAACCAGAAGTCGAACATGTCGCCCAGCATATAGACAGCCTCAGCCTTTTCCTTGATTTTATCAAGAAAGTTGACGAGACGTCGTTCCTGTGTGCGTCGGTGCTCGATGGCACGGCTGCCCAGATGGGCATCGCTGATAAAGTAGATATTCTTCATATTTAGCCCCCTTCAAACCTCCCCCATAGGGGAGGAACGCCATTCGGGGTGTTGGGCATTATATTCTATAATTAGAACTCCAAGCCAAGCCCCCTCCGACTCCCCCAAGGGGGAGGGGTTGCCATCCGGACGGTTCATCCCCCCTTGGGGGGAACGAGGGGGCTTACATAAATCCTAAGTCGAGTTTGGCTTCCTCGCTCATCATGTCCTTGTTCCATTCGGGCTCAAAGACCACGTTCACGTTCACGGTTTTCACGTCAGGGATGCCTTCGAGTTTCTGCTGGATGTCTTCAAGGATGAAGTCAGCAGCAGGGCAGTTGGGGGCTGTGAAGGTCATGTCGATGTCGATGTCATAGCCCTCAAGCCCCTTCCCATCCTCCCCCAAGGGGGAGGTGTTGCCATCCGGACGGTTTCCCTCCTCCTTGGGGGAGTCGGAGGGGGCTATGTGGGGGGTCACATCTATTTTATATATCATGCCGAGATCCCACACATTGACAGGAATCTCAGGGTCGAACACCGTCTTCAGGTATTCAACGGTCTTTTCTTCTACTTCGTATTTTGTCATATCTTTAATCTCTAAACTCTAAACCCTAAACTCTAAACCCTCAACTATATCTTTCCGTTTTCGGAGAAACTGTAGTATTCTCCTTCCGTAACGATGACGTGGTCTATCATTCGCAGGTTGATGGCCTGAGCAGCCCGATTGAGGCGTTGGGTCAGTTCCTCATCGTAGCGGCTGGGACGCATATTGCCGCTGGGGTGGTTGTGAACGAGGATGAAACAGGTGGCATCGTGAAGCAGTGCCTCCTTGAGTAGCATCCTGACATCAACCGTGGTTTCTGCCAATCCACCCGTGCTGAGGTGAGACAGATGGAGGATTCGTGCATTGTTGTTGAGCAGCATCGCCCAACTTTCCTCATGGTTGAGGTCTTGGATGATGGGCGACATGAACTTGAGCACATCGGCTCCTGTACGCATCTGGGGTATTTGTCGGCTGTCTTCCATCATGCGACGTTTACCTATCTCGGCGGCAGCGATGATGGTGAGTGCTTTGGCTTCGCCTATGCCATTGTAGCGTAACAGGTCATGAAGGGTCATGTGGTTGAGTCCTCTGAGGGTGTCGCCACAATCGTGGAGCACTTCCTGCATCAGTTCCACCGCCGACTTCTTGGTGGTGCCACCTCCGATGAGGATGGCGAGCAGTTCGGCATTGGTGAGTGCTTCCGCTCCTTTTGCCATGAGTTTCTCGCGAGGGCGGTCTTCTTCAGCCCAATGCTTGATGGATGTGTAGGAGGTTTCTTCCACCTCCTCTCTCACCTTCTGTACTGGCTCCTCATTGAATGGCTGAAAATCTTTCCTAATCATGCGGCTTTCTCTCTCTTAGTCATAGAAGTTCTTTTCAAATGCTGTAAACTCGTCTTTCCCCTGTACACAGCGCAACCACCAAGCCTTAAGGAAACCGAATCCGTAGCCCATCAACTGCACAAAGGCCGCCTCGACACTGAGGAAGCCAATCACCACGCTCTTGTTCTTGATGCTGGAATCAACGAAGATGAGCAGCATATAGAGAGCGATAGGCAGGAGGCAGAGGGCATAGGCTGGGATGAAGCCGCCATTGGGCAAGAGCAGTCCTGTGGCAGTTTGGTTGTAGTAGTCCCACAGGCGGAAGAATACGGCTCCTGTAATGAGCATCAGTACGCCGACGGTAAAGACCATAGGCAGCAGATGCACCAGTTTCAGGGTGCCAGGATGCCGCTTGGTCAGGTTGATGCGGGCGATGCCAGAGTTGAACACCTGCTTGAAAAACTTGTCCATGTCCGTCCGTCTCTTGTGCCAAACCCAAGCCTCGGGGAAGAGCCTTGAGGTGTAGCCAGCTTCCACAATCCGATAGCTGAAATCGATGTCCTCGCCGAAGCGCATCTTGCTGAATCCATGCAGTTTGAGATACACTTCGCGGCGCATGCCCATGTTGAAGGAACGGGGATAGAACTTGTCCATCGCCCCTTTCTTCTTGCCGCCACGAATACCGCCAGTGGTGAAGAAGGAGGTCATGCTGTAAGAGATGGCTTTCTGCACGTTGGTGAACGACTCATGGGCAGCATCGGGACCTCCGAATGCATCGCAAGGGTCTTCAGCCAACTCTTTCTCAATGGCAGCCAGATAGCCTTCGGGCAGCACACAGTCGCTGTCGAGGATAATCACATACTCGCCCTTCGAGTGCTCCACCCCATAGTTGCGGGCAGGACCGGGACCTCCGTTCTTTTTGGTCAAATATTGGATATTGGATAGTTGACAGTTGACAGTTGAGAGTTGAGAGTTGACAGTTGAGGGTTGAGAGTTGACAGTTGAGAGTTTTTCCTCGCCCGCATGGCTACTGTCAACTGTCAACTGTGAACTATCAACTGCCCGGTATTTCTCCACCACCTCCTTGCAAGGCACACTTGACCCGTCTTCCACCACCACCACCTCGAAGTCTTTGACCGTTTGCCGGGTCAGGCTTTCGAGCAGTTCATCCACTTCGTCGGGACGGTTATAGACGGGAATGATGATGGAGTATTTCATGGCAGCCCACGCGCTGCGCGATTTCTCATTTTCCATGTTCGTTAAGCATTTAGTGGGCATGAATCATTCAAAATAGAAGGTGAAGACAATCATCTTGCTTTTGGCACTGTTGACTGATTGTGTGAAAATGAGGTCGGCTTCGTCTCTGATGTCGGAACGGTTCTTGTTGATGACATTGGAAAGTCCGTACATGAACTTCACCTCGGGAATGAACTTGAAGAAGGGAAGGTAGAAGTCACAACCGATGCCCGCTTCCAGATAAAGGTCGGTCTGTCGGAGCAGGTATTGCTTTTGCTTCTTCACCGTGAGGTCGAGTGCAGGGGTGATACCTGCCATCATGTAGGGACGATAGTTGTTGAAACGTTCTGCCGCAAACTTTATATCAACAGGTATCGTGACGTAAGTCGATTTGATGGTCTGGAACTGCTTGTCACCATTCTTCTCGTTGCGGAACGTGAGGTTCTTTGTACCGAAGTGCATGGTGGGGATGATGCGCAGACTGAGATTTTTTGTCAGATAAAACTCACCCAAAATGCCGACTGAAAAGCCTGGCTCGTAGTTAGGTGTTTCGGCAAACCACTGGTCACCAGCCTCATTGATAAAACCGTTCTGCTCCAGTTCAATGTCCTGCAGGTGCATGCCGGCAAGGAAACCATAGTGGAACAGGCGCTGATCCACATAGGGACGATTCATCACCTTCCGCTTCTGGGCATATGCCACACCAGAAGGGGAGGGAAGAAGCATCATGAATGCCCACAAACACCCTATTATATAACAATGTATTGTTTTCATCAACTTAATAAACGAGAAAAACCTCCATTTATTTTGTGGAAAAAAGAGTAAGTCGTGACTTTCACTCTGTGCAAGTTGCTTTTGCTCGGAAAAAACTCAAATAAATTTGGTTGTTCGCTCACTTTGTCGTAACTTTGTGCAAAGTTACATAATTTAATTGAAACGAACACAAGAAAAATGAAACTTACTGTCATTGGCGCTGGCAATATGGGCGGCGCGCTCATCAAAGGATGGGCAAAAAGTGGAAAGGTTGACAATATCACCGTTGCAGACAAGAATGAGGCACTTCTTGCCCAGTTCAAGAAGGAATACCCTGCACTTAACGTCACAACCGACAATGTGGAGGCAGTGAAGGATGCCGACATTATAGTGCTCGTTGTGAAACCTTGGCTCATGAAGATGGTGTTGGCAGAGGTGAAGCATGTGCTTAACCTTGAGAAGCAGATCATCGTGTCTGACGCAGCCAACTTCACCACAGGCATGCTGGCTGAGGAGTTGGGTGAGGAAGGTCAGTTCTTCTATGTTATTCCCAACATTGCGGCAGAGTTTGGTGCCAGCATGAGTTTCATTGCCAAGGCTCCGAGTGTAACTGACGAGAACCTGAAAGCGGTGGAAGACCTTTATGCTATCGATGGCGACACGCTTGTGGTGGGCGAGAATCTTGTCGGTCCAGGCATGATGATGGCATCGTGCGGTATTGCCTACGTGATGCGCTACATCCGTGCCCAGATGGAAGGCGGTTGTGAGATGGGGTTCTATCCGCAGCAGGCTAAGCAGATTGCCCTCCAGACCATGCAGGGAGCCGTTTCTTTGCTTAAAGCGACAGGTTGGCATCCCGAAGAGGCCATTGACAAAGTCACCACTCCTGGTGGCGTGACCATCAAGGGACTCAACGAACTTGATCATGCAGGTTTCAACTCGGCAGTTATCCGTTCGCTGAAGGCAGGACTTTGTAAGAATTAGGAATGAGGAGTGAGGAATTAGGAATTGGCTATTCAGTTAGGTTCCTCATTAGGGGCAAGCCGCATGGCAATTCCTAACTCCTAACTCCTAATTCCTCACTCCTAATTCCTCATTTCTAAAAACTTTTCACTTATTTTTTTTGCTGAATCAAAAAAAAGTCATAACTTTGCACCCGCATTTAGGAAAAATGCCCAGATGGCGGAATTGGTAGACGCGTTGGTCTCAAACACCAATGGAGCAATCCGTGCCGGTTCGATCCCGGCTCTGGGTACGACGAAAGGGCTTCTGTAAAAATGGATTTGCAGAAGTCCTTTTTTGTTCTATAAAAGAAAATGATGAAGACAAAACTGATGCTGGGCTTGATGCTGATGCTGTCCGTGCTTGGTCTGCATGCACAAGAAACCGCCAATTCTCGTCAGGCACGGAAAATGTTTGACGAAGTGTACGAAAAAGTGTTTGGTGCACATGGTGCAACCCTTCACTACAAGGTGAATATTGCCAACCTCTACAAGACCGAGGGCACCATTTGGTACAAGGGAAAGAAAAGTAGATACATCTCCAAAAACAGTAAGGCTTGGAACGATGGTGCGACCTCCTATGTGGTGAAGGATGATAAGAAACGGGTGGAAATCTATAATAGTAATGACCCGAAACAGAGCCGCTATGGCGATGACTTTAAGTTTGAGCCCAACAACTACAACTACCATATCACTTCTGATTCGAAGGGGTATCTACTTACTCTCCGTGTGAAAAAAGGGATGAAAGGGATGAAGGAGATTCGTGCCTTACTCGACAAGAAAACACGTGATCCCCTCCAACTTCGCATCAAGGTCGCCTTCATTTGGGCGAATGTAGATGTGTCCCAATTCAAGGCTGGAGGCATCACCGATGACACCTTCACCTTCCCTCGTAATCAATATAAGAATTACGAGATGGTGGATAAGAGGAAGTGAAAAACGGAAAAAGAACTTAGATTTTTCACTTAACTACTTTTATTCCCTTATTCACAATCGCGCACACACACGAGTCGCTCCACACGTTTTCTGCCGTTTCCACCATGTCGATGATGGTGAAGATGGGCAGGATGATGCCCATAATGCTGACGGGAGCACCCACACCAGCCATCAAGGAGAGGGTGAGAAAGTAGCACCCCATAGGCACTCCTGCATTTCCGATGGCAGAGACAACAGCGATGAGTAGCCACAGGAGCATTGTCGGAATGTCAAGTGCCATACCACCGTTCTGCATCACATAGAGTGAGGTGACGAGGATGAAGGCTGCACAACCGTTCATGTTGATGGTGGTGCAGATGGGCAGCACGAACCTTGCCACTTCTGGTCGCGCCTTCAGCCGTGTTTCAGCCGACTGCATGGTGACAGGTAGGGTGGCAGCGCTACTCTTCGTGAAGAGTGCCATCAATACGGCGGGTGACATCGCCTTGAAGACCTTCCAAGGATTGAGACCTCTTGCCAACAAGAAAAGGGGGAGTACCACGAAGAATTGAATGAGATTACCGCCCAAGATGACTGCCACATACTTGCCCAACGAGCCAACCACTACTCCTGTTGATATTTCTGCTGAAAGTTGTGCCGCAAACGCTACAATGCCCACTGGCAGTGTCCAGATGAGGGCACGGATGAGGGCATAGAGCACTTCTTGCAGCCCATAGATGCCACGGATCAAGGTTTTTACGTTTTCATTCTTCTTGATGAATGCAAGCACCAAACCCACAGCAGCACTGATGAGCAGGATGCTCAGTACATTGCCCTTGGCAAATGGTTCCACCACGTTGTTAGGGATGACACTGAGGATATGGTCGTAGTAGGTTACCTCTTCCAAATTCTCAGGGACATCCGCATGTCCGCTTTGGATAGTCTCCGCAGGTAAGTTTTCGGGACTGATGGCAAGATAGAGCACTAACCCTACTGCTGCTGCTGCCACCGTGGTGAGAAGCGTGTAAATGAGTGTGTGGAGGAAGATGTGTCCTGTCTCTTTCTGTCCTCCTAATGAGGAGAGCGTGGTGATGACAGCCAAAGCGATGGTAGGCACCGCTACAAACTGAAACAGTCGTGTGTAGGCTGTGGCGATGAAGCCCAGCAGCCCGTTCAGCCAACCGATTCCCAGCCAGCCGAGCACTGCACCCACGATGAGTGCACTTGTCCAAATGATGATATTCTTCATTGTTGGTTTTTAACTTTTAGTTTTTAGTTTTTAACCGTTCACGTTTAGTTTTCCACACCACAGATTACACCGATTTCACAGATTTTTTTTGTATGTTTATGGCTATTACTCGGATTTTTTAGAATTTCACAGACGAAAGCCCTGCGGGGCTTTAGAAACAATCTTGTGTAATTCATTCCTAATTCATCAGTAAATCCGTGTAATCTGAGCAATCTGTGGTTTTATCTCACACTTACGAAAGTTTTGTCATATTATAATTGCACCGAGAGGTTCACATACAAGTTCCGTCCCTTTTGGGGAATGTCGCACCAATCGGAGTAGGTGGTGTAATGTTTGTCGAAAAAGTTCTCCACGCCCACACGAAGAGTGAGGGCATACTTATGAATGGATAATGTATATTCTCCGCTGATATTGCCGATAACCCATGCAGGAGTGACTGTTTCCCCATATTTTTTCCCGTAGTTCACTTGTTTGCCGTTGCCACGGAGTTCCACCTTACCTTGAAGGCGTTTGTAGGCGAAGGTAAAGTTGGATGTGTAGGCGAAAGGTGAGATGAGGGGCAGCGGGTCACCTTTGTCATCACGTCCGATGGCATAACTCAGCCGTGTGTTCCAAGCCAGCCAATGGAGCGGTTTCCATTCGGCAGTGAAGGATGTGTTCACGATGGTGGCATGGTCAAGGTTGCCATACACCTTCACTCCCTCCGCATCTACCGTCATGGGGCTAAGGCGATTCTCAAACTGCCCGATGATGTAATTGCTCAGAAAGAAAGCGTTGGCATCCAATCCAATGGATAGTTGGTCGTTCAGCATGGAGAACTTGGCGGCTCCGTTCAGTTCAATGGCACTTTCGTTTTTCAACCGTGGATTGCCGATGTAGTCATATTGGTCAAACGTGTTGTTCAGATAGTAGCCATACGCCTCCGTCACCGTCGGGGCGCGGCTTCCCCAACCTGCTCCCACGTTGAGTTGAGAGTGGAGAGTTGAGAGTTGATAATTCAGCGCCACGCGTCCTGTCACCTGCTGATAACTCCGCCTCATGCCAGGGAAGAACACCTCCAGCGCACGATAACCCTCCTCATTGTTCAGCCGTTGCGTCTGCCAAGCCAGCTTCGCCGACACCTTCAGCGACTGTCCCTCTGTGAGCCTCACGAGGTCGGAGAGAGCCAGCCCCGTGTTCAACGTGCCCACATCAGGCCATGTCACCATATACATCGGAGCCGCCCCACCCGGATACATCGTCATGTCGGCAAACAGGCGGTTGTAGTAGAGGTCGTAGTTCGCCTGCACGTCGTGCCGACCGTCCGAGGCAGAGAGGAGGCTGTACAGACCGCTCGTCCAACTCCTGCCCGGCATGTCCATGTGAATCTCCACATCGGGACGCTTCGTGTCGTCCATCACGTGGGTGATGTGGTTGTAGTACACCTTCGTCTCCCACGAGTTGAGAAAGCCCCCCAACCATTGATGCTTATAGGCCAACGACGTGATGAATGCCTCAGCCTTTGCTACGTCCATGTTCAGGGCAGGGTAGCCCACATCAGTGGCGCGGTCGAAGATGAAGGTGCCCTCCACAACATCCCTCCCGGCCAACCTCATCCCCGCATTGGCAAAAGCATTCACCTTCTGGAATTGCGAGAACTCCACCTTCCTGCCGCCGCCTTCCTTGTAGTTGTCGGCATGGCGATAAAACACGCCCCCGTTGGTGTAGAAGCGTTGCGTGGAAAACGACGCATCAGCCCCATACACCTGCAAGTGGCCGTTCGTCTCGTAGCCGACATCCGCATTCACATGGAAGGGGTCGGCATCAAACCCCGCCTTCCTCAGTTTCAGGTCGAGACTCCCCCCGATGTTGCCCGTCGATTGCGGGTTGCCGTTCAGACCCGAATTGAGCAAGATGCTCTGCAGGTTGCTGCTCTCCACATACGAAGTCACAGGATCCATCTTGTCGGTGCAGGCATAGAAAATCTTCATGCCGTCGATAGTGGTCGTCACACGCTCCGTCTGCATGTTGTTCACCACAGGCTCCCACGCGTACGAGCCGCGTCGCACCAGATTCACGTGCGACAGTTCCGCCAGATGCTCGTCGATGCTTGCCACCTGTCCCTTCGCCGACCGTTTCCTGCCCTCTCCTGCTGCCGCCACCACAACCACCTCGTCAATGGTGTGCGGCGAGGTGGCGATGGTGTCTGTTGCGAGTAATATTGTTAATGCCAATGCTATCATGATGAAGTTTTTTGGGTTAAAAGTTTGACAATTAACAATTAATAATTAACAATGAACAATTGGCTGGCGCGATGTTGGCCGTCGAAAAACAAGCAGCAAGGCTTAATTGTTCATTATTAATTGTTAATTGTTAATTATTAATTCTCACTTTTCGCTTCAAGTAGATTCCTCATTCCTGATTCCTCACAGGGTCACATCCCAGAAGAGCGAACTCAGCCCGTCCTTCAAATCGTCACCTCCTGCCACGATGTTACCTTTGGTGTCTTTCACCGTCAGGTGGATGCGCCACAAGCCTGTCATGGTCAGGTTGATGCTGCCCTGATAGCTGCCGTCCTTTTGCTTGACGAGGGGTGTGTTGTCGGGCGAGGTGTGGTTTCCCATATCAGGCATGCGTGGGTCAATCTCGATGGTGAAAGTCTCCGTTGCCAAACCGTAGGGCGTGGTGGCTGGATTGTTCTTCTTGGAGATGTAGGCTTGGATGGTGTTGTTGCCTGTCTTCCAATCGGTTGGGTTGACCAGCGAGAGGTAGTAGGTGTCATCACCCACCTTGAACGACTTGAGCCATTCCTGCCCATCGGGGAGAGCATCCACGTTGATGGCTTTGTTCTGTACGCCGCCCTTGCTGCCCAACACTTCTATGTAGTAAGAAAACTGCCAGCTGCCTGCATCGCTTGTGTTCATCAGCAGCGACACCCATCCGCGCTTCACAGCGGGTCGAGTCGTGTCGAACACCTCGAAGTTGCCACCCACAGGGGTGCTGTGCCACATGTCCATCTTCACCATGTGCATGAGGGGTGTGATGCTGGTGATGTCGAAGAACTTCACGTAGTTGCCCGTCTTCTTCTTGGTCACCACGAAGTAGAGGTCGTTGTACCCCTTGTGCAGGGTGCCCGTCTTTGAATACGCCCACACTTCATACTTGTCATCCACCGTGGTGGAGAGTTCGGGGATGATTTTGACCGTCTGGATGAACTTGTACACCTGCAGTGCCTCCTCAGCCGAGCAGCAATCCACATCCTGCGAAAGGTCAATACCGTCAATCACAATTCCCGTCTCGTCATCGTTGCTGTTGCACGATGTGAGTCCCAGCGATGCTACCGCTAAAAACAACATTAATACCTTTGTCTTCATACTCTTTAATTTGTTTAGAAGTTTTTTGTTAGTTCTTATTTTTGGTGCAAAGGTACGGACATTTCCCCATGCCCCAAATACCCCTCATGCGCTATAAGCATACCACGAACGGGGTAGAATCGGGTGGGGCAACGCCGCTCCCCCTTGTTGGGCACTTCCACAGCCTCTGAATCGACCTCGTCGATGTCGGCAAGTCGACCTCGACGACATCGGTTAACCGACGTCGACGAGGTCGATTTTGAGGTTGTGGAAGCATCGGGAAGGAGACTGTTTCACTTCCTCATTCATCACACACCCATCTTCGGCTTCACACTGGTAGGTTTGGTCATTTGAGGCGCTTTGTTTTCTCCCTCATGATGTCCACGATTACACCTTCTGTCTTCACCATGCCGGGAGAGGCTATCAGCCCCATGTTTCGCATGGTGTCTTCGGGCATATGGCCATTGATGCCGTGCTCATGACCGATGGCGATGCCTTCTTGGGCAAAAGCCACGGAACGATAGGCTGCATCCACAGCCACAATGCCCTTCATCGTGCACCCGTGATTGCCTCCGTCGCAAATCATGCCTGTGATGCTCGATGCCATATTCTGAATGGTCAGGGTGAGTGTCTTGTGTGTGCCTCCTCTCAGAAAAGCCAATCCGCATGCCATGCCTGTGCCAGCAGCGATGGCACATCCACAGAAGGCTGAAAGCTTACCTGAATACTCTTTGATGTACATGCACACCAAATAGCTGAGGGCTGTGGCGCGGAGCAACTGCTCGTCCGTGTAACCGTTCACTTGTTGTGCGGCATAGAGGGGAAGGGTGGCGATGATGCCATGTGCTCCACTTCCTGTGATGCTCATGGCTGGGCGCGAAAGTCCCAATACGCGTGCCTCGATGGCGGCATTGCAGAGTAGGGAAGCCGACGCCTGCTCATCATCCGAAATAACTCTTTCCCCGTTCTTTTTATATAAATAATGTGCAAACGTTGTTCTTCGGTTTTGGAGTGCTTGTTCGAAAAGGGCAAGATTGAGGTCGTAGGCTTGACGGATGAACAGGAGTTCTTCGCTGGGAACACTCTGTGCGTAATGGAGCATTTGACGGAGGGTGAATCGGTGGATGAAGGGTGTCTGCCTTTCCTCATCTTTGGTGTCAGCATCGTCTCTCTCGAAGATGGTTTGGCCATCTTTCGTGATTCTTGTGACGTGGGTGTGTGCATCGCGGATGGTCACGTTGACCGCTCCCTCATTCGTCGTTATCTCTGCAAAGATGTAGATGCGGCTGCTGATTTCACCCAATTCCACCTTCACCAATCCCGCATTCACCAGCGCGTGAGCCTCTTGGTTATGGTGTGGTTTCACGCCTTCCAGACACTCCAGCCCTTTGCTTGCATCGGCTGCCACATAGCCGAGGGCGGCGGCATGTTCATTTCCCACCTCATGGCTGTTGGGGATACCACAGGTGAAAGCATTTTTGTACATGCCGCTATTCAGCACCAAGCGAATGCCCTTCAATGCTCCTGTTATGTGTCCCTTCGCTGTGGCAACAGCAAAAGCAATGGCTCCTGGCTCCGTGACTCCGAGGGCGGGGCGCATGTCGTCATGGATCAGTTGGGTAAGTCTTTTCATTTCTGTTTGTGTTTGATGAAACAAGTGATAAGGCTGCATACAAGCAATGCCCAAGGATAAAAAGCGGTGAAGAACACGTCGGTGGCTTGCATGGTGATGTGTACCCCCGATGCTTCTATGCCCTTCAGCAACAGCAGTACACACCCACCGTAGGGCAGGACAAACGGAAACGTGCAGATGACCGTGGCAAGCAGCGTTGTGCGGCGATAGGGATGCAGTTCGTGTTGCTTGCCGATGCTGTTGACAAACGGTGCGACACAGATGTTGGCAATTGTGTTTACTGCTGCCATCAGAATGCCTGCCACCGACACCAATGAAAAGATGGTGAGTTCAGCACTTCTTGGTGAACGGATGACGTGGTTGTTCAAACTGTTGATGATGCCATCCATCCCTCCACTGCGTATGATAAGCCCCGAAAGCGACACCACCACCATCAGGAGAATGCAGATGTTAGCCATGCCTCCGATGCCCTCTACGATGGCACCCTCCACCTTCCCGCCGGTCATGTTGATAAGGCTGCTCAGCGTGAAGAGGTCAAATGCCAACCCGATACCCACTGCTATAGCCAATCCTAAAGCAAGTGAAACGAAAATGTTGACCTTTCGGAAGGATAGCAGAATGACCACCAGGGTGGGAATGAGTAAAGCCAAACCTTGTGGATGCGTTGAGGAACTATTGGACAAACCTTGTGATGGGGTAGTATAATTTCCGTTTGCCATGCCGTACGCAATCAATGCCACAGCCAGAGCTGTCAGCACCAAGGGCAGGCGCTTCTTGATTGTTCCCCCGATGTCAGCGCTTCCTTTCCCGTCAGCATATTCCTGTGTGGTGGCTGCAATCACTGCCGTGTCCGACACGGGCGCGATGCTGTCTCCCAATGCGGCTCCCGACAGGATGGCTCCTCCCAAAAGGGCGGGGTCTGCTCCCAAGGCGATGCCGGCAGGAAAGAGCGTCAGGCTCATGGCACTGATGGTGCCAAATCCAGAACCTGTAGAGATGGCGAACAAGCCTGAGAAGAGAAACACGACCAAGGTGAACCATGTGGCATTGATGTCGAACTGATGTGCAGCCCACACCAATCCATCCACAATATGCCCTTCTTTCAGAATGCTGCCATACACCCCCACGATGAGCCACAGCAGGGTGGCGGTCATGGCGGTCTTGCTGCCCATGAACTCAAAGACGGTTTCCCAATAGGCACCCTTTTCTTTTGTGAGAAAAGTCCCTACAAGTATGGCTGCAATGCCGACACCCACTAAGAGATTGATGTCAATTGCTCCCCAAAAAGAGAGCCCGATGGCCGTTCCTACAAAAAGGGTGAACGGCACGAATGAAACAGCTGCTTTCCAATCCATCAAGTTTAAGCTTTTGCCCTTTCTTAAATCAGGTGCAAAGGTACGGTCTTTTCAGCAGCTGTAAAATACCCTTTTCATGGTAGAGAACAAAAACAGGGGCGCTTCGTCGCGAAGAACCCCTGCTCAAATTGATGAGTCTAATATCGTTCGTTATTTTTTAATTATGGCATTAGAAGATTCATTAATCTATTCTAATATTGTTTATTCTGATCATTTCTTCTTGATGGCACGTACAGAACCGCCTTGGTAGCCATAGTAACCAGCTTGTCCTGCACCGCCCGCATTGATTTCAGTTCTGATACCGGCTCCATCATAGCCAGGATCCGCACTACTAGAGACATACGCCCCAAGGAATCCGACACGTTGAAAACTTTCTTCGATGGAATAGCCTGCGGCAGGGAAGAAAACACTATTGCCATTGGTACCAATGAATTTGAGACCTTTTACGCCATTTATCTCTGTCCATTCTTTTTTGGTGTTGAGAATCAGTTCGTTGTAGTCACTATAATTAGGTGTGCGCCAATTACCACCATAGGTGAGGGTGGCAATGTCGAATTGTGGGTTACCACCCCAATCTGCCCCGGCTGACTTGGTGTCAACTTTATATGTGTCGGAAGTGTAGGAAGTGTTTGTGATGATAGCCCCCCATGCGTAATAACCACCAAATTCTTCTGGTGCTTTGGCTCCCACGTTTTGGTCAGCCCACAATGTGCCGCTGGGAAGTCCAAGGTCAACGGCATGAGAATCGAATTCTACACTTGTTGAGGAATTGTTGTCATCGTCATCATCTTTGCTGCATGATGTGAATGCCAGGCTGAGTAAAGCAGCCCCTAATAGTAAATACTTAGTTGTTTTCATTGTCGTGTTTTATTTTGAATTGTGTTGATGTTTGGATATAATAAGGGCTGGCATACAGATGCTGTGCCTCTGTATGCCAGCTCTATAGTCTCTCTTGAGAGTTGTTGTTTAGTAGCCAGGGTTCTGAGGCGTGATGCCGAGGTCTTCACCTTTCAGACCAGTTGGAATAGGCTGGCGATAGTGCTTGCCACGCACATTGTTGTATTTAGCCTGAAGGTGCTTGTGTACTTTGGCGAAGAAAGTGCGCTGTGCAGTATTGTAAGTGTTGCCAGTGGAAGTTTCCCAGTCTTCAGGGAAGTGTTTGTAGGTGCTTACTTGCTTCACAGATGCTACATAATCCTTCCAACGTGCGTGGTTGATGAGATCAAACTGCTCGTAAGTGAACTCGTAGTCCCACTCACGCTTGATCTGGTCGAATGTCGGTGCACTGACAGTTGCGATTCCAGCACGGGTGCGCAGTTTGTTGAAGGGTTCTGCTGCCTCGCCGTTGCGACCCAGTTGCACGAGTGCCTCAGCTTTGGTGAGGAGTACCTCTGCATAGCGAATCTCGATACGGTCAATGGAGTTGTAGGTGATTTCGAGGTTTTCAGCATCGTCATAACTTTGGTCTACACCTTTACCATTTATTGGAGTGTAGAATGGAGAACGATAGGTATATGTGAAACCATCCTCGGGATTGGTGACTTTTGTGAAGTAAGTCTTTGCCAAACGCTTGTCGTTAGGGAATTCTGCATACCAGTTGTCGTAGAGGTCATCGTCTGCCACCTCGGTGTGGTTATCGGTGAGACTGCTTCCGTTCTCACCATTCTGGAATGGGAATGTCCATGAGCAGTGAGTCTGGTGGTTGCCTTGTGCGTCGTAGGCATCGCCGTCGTGTGCGATAGTGAGCAGGTGCTCGTTGGTCTTACGTTTGTTGCTTTCATACTCACGACCGAAAAGCTTGGAGAAGTCGGGGTCGAGGGCGAGTTTTCCGCTGTTGATGACCTTGTTGGCATATTCCACAGCCTTCTCGAGACGTGCAGGAGTAGTGGTGAAAGATGGATCAGTCTGTGAGTCGGCGATAGCTGCTACCTCTGCTTGAGAAAGTGGGTTATCACCCCAGAAGAGATAGGCACGTGCGAGGAGTGCCTGTGCTGCCTGCTTAGATGGAGTACGTGGGTCACCATCGTAGTCCTTCAACAATGATTCAGCATCAGTCAAGTCGCTGACAATCTGTGCAAATACATCATCGATGGGTTTACGTTCTGTCGCACTTCCACCATTCTCAGTGAAAACAGGGATTTCGCCCCAGAGCTGAACCAACTTCAGGTATGCCAGACCGCGCAGAAGTTTTGCTTTGCCGACGGCAGCGTTGTAACCAGCTTGGGACACTTTGCCTGCCTCAAGTGAGTTCTTGACGGTGGTGATGGCTTCGTTGGCTTGTGCTACACCGAGGAGCAGGTGGTTGAAAATCTTCACTTGATACCATGTGTTGGGTTGCTGCTCGAAACGGCTGACAACTGGACCAGGTTCGTCTTCCTCACCCTCGAAAGAGATAAGCTTGTTAGATGCACTCTCGATGATAAACGTGAATGAAGAGCTGAGTGGCTGCCAGTGACTGTAGATACCGTTGACAAGTGCGATGGCACTGGCATCGTCTGCTACGACATTCTCGTCGGTCACTTGGTTGTTGTTTCCGTTGTTGTCATCATCATCGCTTGAGCATGATGAGAACCCTGCCAAGAGGGTTGTTGCCGCCAAAGCGGCGAGGAGTAAATTCTTTTTCATGTTTGTGATCTCCTTTCTTTTTTTACCTTAATATAATTATTATGTTTGTAGTTATTTCTAAATGACTTCGTCTTGTTCCTCCTTACAAGGCATCGTTCAAATAAGATTGACAATGCTCTTGCTTCGTTCGTCATTTCTGGTGCAAAGGTACGGACATTTCACTATGCCCGAAATACCTTTCATGCGCTATTATAGTACCATAAAGAGGGTAGAGGTGATAGTTTGAAGTGAAAAATCTAAACTATAAGTTACTTTTGCTAATGACACACTATCCGAATGGCTGGTAACTTAAATTTTTCACTTTTCACTTTTCACTCTTCACAATGAAATGTTCACACCAAAGGTGAAGGTACGTGCTGAGGGATAGGCACCTCGGTCTGTTCCACCGCTCACCTCGGGGTCGTAGCCCTTGTAGGGAGTGATGGTGAAAAGGTTTGTGGCGGTGGCATAGATGCGTACAGCCACAGGGAAAGTCTTGGGAAGACGTGGTCGATAACCGATGGTGAGGTTGCGGAGTTTAAGATAGGATGCGCTCTGTACGTAACGGCTGTCAATGTAGGAGAAGGGTCGTGAGGTGGAGGCGAGGGGAAGGGTGTTGCCGCCTCGCTCTGCTGTCCATGCATCCTTCACGGTGGTGAGCACGTTGTAGGAGTCACCAGTCTGCTCCAATCGCCTGCCCAAAGCGTTGTAGAGTTTTCCACCATGACTGCCTGCAAAGGTGACGGAGAAATCCCACTCGCGCACTTGCAGTTGGGAGGAGAATCCGTAAGTGAGGTCGGGCTGTATGGAACCGAGAATCACACGGTCGTTACCGTCAATCTTCCCGTCGTTGTTGGCATCGGCAAACTTGGCATCACCGGCTTTTGGGGTGAGTCCGTTCACTGTCGGCAGTTGGCTCACATCCTCCCCATTTTGTACGATACCCACGAACTGCAAACCGTAGAAGGAACCGAGTGCTTCACCTTTGCGGAGAATCTGTTGGTTGTCTGCCCCTTGGATGACGTTGTTGGTCTTGCCCATGTTGGTGATTTCGTTCTTGTTGTGGGCGAGGTTGGCAGAGGCTGTCCATTGCAGGTGACGACGTTTGAGCAGGGTGCCGTTCACAGCCAGTTCGATACCTTTGTTTTCTACATTACCCACATTCTGAAGTTGGCTGGTCACACCATTGGCAAAGCCCATCGGTACATCGAGCAGGAGATCCGAGGTTTTCTTGTAATAGAGATCGAGCACCACATTGAATCGTCCGCCCCAAAGTCCGAGGTCTGCACCGAGGTTGTAGGATGCGGTGGTTTCCCACTTTAGGTTGTCGTTGGCGGTATTTGCTTTGGCATAAGAGGATGAACCACCATAGGAACCTGTATTGTAGGAGGTGGAGAAAGCATAGTCGGGAATTTCCTGATTGCCTACGAGTCCTCCTGTGAGACGAAGTTTCAAATAGTCGATGTGCCGTGCATTGGCGAGGAAGTTCTCTTTATCGATATTCCATGAGAGTCCGAGTGAAGGGAAGTAGCCCCAGCGGTGATTCTTCGAGAATCGGCTGGAGTGGTCGGCACGGAAGGTGGCGGTGGCGTTGTAGCGGTCGAGCAGGGTGTAGTTCACTCGGGCGATGAGGCTGTTGAGGGTGCTCTCGCTGATGCCCGTCTGTGGGGTGTAGATGTTGGCTCCGTCGCCGAGGTTGTACTGCTTCAGCGTCTCGTTGGTGAAGTGGTTGGTGCGGATGGCGCTGTGGGTGGAGGTGCTTGTCTGTTTGGTGTAGCCAGCCAAGGCGTCAATCTGATGGATGCCGAGTTCTTTGTTGTATGATGCTGTGTATTCCTGTTGCCATAGGTCTGTCTGTCGGTTTCCCGTTCCACCGATGCCTTGGGTGGCCAAGCCCAAGGAGGTGTAGGCTCCCGAGAAGTAGTTTTGGGTGAGTTTCTCGCTGCTCAGCCCCACGGTGGCTTTCAGGGTGAAGTCGCCCAGTCTGTAACTTGCCCACACGTTGCTGAGCAGGTAGTTGTTCACGTTCTCCGCCACGCTCTCTTTCAGGTCATAGACGGGGTTGGCCGCATGGTCGCCAATGGCGAAGTAGGCATACTCGTATGGGTTGGTGAAGTTGTAGGAGCCATCGGCGTTATGGATGCTGATGACGGGCGGCATGAGCAGTGCATAGACGAAACTGTTGGTGATGCCAGCGGAGTAGGGCGATGAATTGAACACCTTTTCCTCGGTGGTGGTCAACCCCTGCTGCTTGCTGCGTCCGTAGGTGGCATTGATGCCGAACTTCAGATTCTTCTGCAATTCCCACTCCGCGTTGGTGTGGAAGTTGTAGCGTTGGAACCCCGAATTGAGCACGATGCCGTCTTGGTCGGTGTAGTTGGCGGAGAAGGCATAGCGGCTCTTGTCGGTGCTGCCATTGATGGAGAGTTCGTGTGCCTGCTGAACGGCAGTCCTGAGCACGGCATCCTGCCAGTCTGTTCCTTTGCCGAGTGCCTTGATTTGTTCGTCGGTATAGCCTCCCTTGTTGCTGAAATAGGTCTTCTGAAACTGTGCCCATTCGGAGGCGTTGAGCAGGTCGAGGTGCTTGCTCACACTGCTCAGCCCGATGCTGTAGCCATAGGAGATGTGGGCTTTCTTCTCACCAAGTTTCCCTTTCTTGGTGGTGATGAGGATGACACCGTTGGCTCCGCGCGAACCGTAGATGGCTGTGGCACTCACGTCCTTCAGCACCTCGATGCTCTCGATGTCGTTGGGGTTGATGGTGGCAAGCGGGTTGAGGCTGCTCTCGATGGCTCCCAATCCTGTCCCGCTGGAGGAGGCGTCTTTGTAGTAGATGAAACCATCGACCACATAAAGGGGTTCGTTGCTGGCATTGACCGAGTTGCCGCCACGGATGCGGATGCTGCTATCGGCTCCAGGCTGTCCGCTGGCTGCGGTCACGTTCAGTCCTGCCACCTGTCCGCTCAAGGCTCCGTCGAGGGTGCTGGAGGTGCTGTTCTCAAACACGTCTGCCTTGACTGTCACCACTGAACCTGTCAACTGCGTGCGGCTCTGTGTACCATAACCCACCACGACCACGTCATTGAGGTAACTGCGCTTCTCGGCGAGTTTCACGTTGATGTCTTCTTCATCGTCATATACGGTGACGGTTTGTGGACGGTAACCTGTGAAACTGATGTTCAATTTGACAGGTAGCGACTTCACATCCAGAGCGAAGTGTCCGTCGATATCAGTGGTCACACCCTTGCCGTCACCATATTTCACGGTGGCTCCGATGATACTTTCTCCTGTTGCGGCATCCGTAATGGTGCCCTGCACTGTTTGCGCCCATGTCGCAAAAGTGGAAGCGACGGTCAGTGCCGCCGCTAAAAACAATCTTTCCTTAATCATGCTGTATGAAGTTTTTTGTGCCAGCCAAGCGCTGGTCGTTTTTTATTCTCAATGGTCAACGATCATCTTTTCATTGTCTCCTTCTTTAATTATTTTGTGCCAAGAGTCTCAACTGGCTCTCCACCTCTTTATTGGTCAGATGAAGGAAACCTGCAGCGTGGTTGTACTGTTGCCCGTCGCGGATAATCCACTGGAGGAACTGGTCGATGTCGGTGTCGAAACTGTTATAGGTGAAACCAATGTTTTCTACTGGGATGAGGTCGATGTCTTCATTCTCGATTAGTTCAAGTGCCTCGTCAAGATTGCCAGAACGGAGTGCTTCACGTTGGCTTGCCTTCACATCAAGGGGCAGGAGGGCAAGGTCACTGCGCAGAGTGCGTGAAGAGAGGTCGTAGAGGTTGCTCAGTGCATTGAACGTGACCGAAGCCTTGTCTTCGCTGATGGCAGAGAGCAGGTAGAGATCGTCACCTGCAATGCGGTTGCCACGCAAGTCATCAATGGTGCGTCCGAAGTGAGAGGCGAAGATGCCGGACAGAGATGTCTTACTGCTGCCAGAATATACCGTCAACTTGTCTTTCAGTTTGTTGTGCTTTCCCTCCACTTCTTCTTCGTACTCTTCATCAAGGTCTTCCGCTGTGAAAAAGAGGCTCTTGATGTCCTTGCTCTTCCACACCTTCTTCTGGATGTCGCCTAAGAGAGGATTATCTGTGGAGGTGACAGGAAGTAGAGCATAACGGCCCACATAGGTGACATTCACCCCCTCCTGATGACTGCTCACCAGCGTCAGGTCAGCGTCAGCGTTCTTGCCACTCACCAGGGCGATCTGCACGTTGGGATTCACCGTCTTGTAACCCTCAATCCACTTTTCCACCAAGGCCTTGCTTGCCTTGTTCACTTTCACTGTGATCACGCCATCGTTCTGCGCTGTTGCTGCACTTGCCGTCAATGTCACGGCCACTGCTATTGCTGTAAAAAATGCTTTCATCTTCATGCTTTTATATTTAATATGTGTAACTTTCGAGTTGATTTCTAAATCTGGTGCAAAGGTACGGACATTTCACCATGCCCGAAATCACTTTGATGGGGGATATTGCTACCACACTTGTGGTATATACATGAGAAAAAGAGAAGGCTGCAATGTTTGCAACCTTCTCTTTTTCTTTGACTTGAACCCTAATATTAATTCTCAACTATTTCACCACTTCCACATCACTATATGCCATTCGTTTCCCCTGTGCAAGTCGACCCCCCTCCACACGTATGACCTTCGCACGAGTGGGCTTGCATCGCACCGTCTGCCAGATGGGGTTGTTGACGATGTTGGAGAACTCACCTTCTCCCAAAGTCTCCCAATGGTTCCAGTCGGTAGTGGCTGCGATGCGGTAGTGCGTGATGATGCCATCGCGCGAATCTTGTGGGGGAAGGTAACGGAAAGCAGTGACGGTTGTCTCCTGGTCGAGGTTGACAAACATCATGTTGTCTGTGGCAAAGAAGATGTAATAGTCCGATGCATGTTTCTCGCCAGCGTTCGGAGTGTCTTGACTGATGTCGGGAGCCAGATATAAACCGAGTTTCTGGATGACTGGTTCAGCCTTGCAGTCGGTGATGGTGAAACGCAGTTGAGTGGCCTTGACGGTGGGAAAGCAGATGATGCGGCGGTGCCCGATGGTGGTAAGGCCGTCATGCCCCTCCACCAGTTCGTCTTTCAGCGGTATCCATTGACCATCGACAAAGGCTTCAAGGGCGAATTTCTTCACACGCTGACCCAGGGAGATGTCTTCTTCGGCAAGGAAACGGTTGACAGCGGTTGGCTTTTTGAACGTGAGAGTGAACGACCTGTTGACGAGGTTTGGATGTTTCACTTCCTTGACGATGTTCTTTTGGAACACCTCATCTATCATCTTCTTGAAGGCGATGCCTCGCAAACTGTCAGTGGGATGGATACGTCCGTTAGGGGCAATGGGGAAGTTGAGCAGCAGCGTGGAATTGCGCCCAACAGATTTATAATATGTGTCCATTAACTTTGATAGGCTCTTCACGTTCTCGTTCTCCGTCTCGTGGTAGAACCATCCGGGGCGTATGCTGGTGTTTGTTTCTGCAGCTACCCATGAGTCACCGTTTTCCAATCCGAAGCGTAACATGTTACCGGACACATCCCCTTCCTTGTTCAGGAGGCTCCAGTTGGTTTCACCTACACTACCTGCCTCGTTGCCCACCCAGCGCAGGTCGCCACGGTCTCCACCATCATTCCATATCATGCACTTAGGTTGCAGTTCCCGAATCATACGGAAGGTCTCGCCCCATTCGTAGTAAGTCTTGGCATCGATGCGGCGTGTTTCATTTGCTCCACCATACCAGCCATCGCCACCATTAGCTCCATCGAACCATACCTCGAAGATGTCGCCGTATTGAGTCAACAATTCACGCAACTGATTGCGGAAATAAGTGATGTATTCAGGTTTCCCATAATCTGGATGGTTCCTGTCCCACGGAGAAAGATAGACGGCGAATTTCAAACCCTCCTTGCGACAAGCATCAGCCAGCTCGCGCACCACATCGCCTTTGCCATCCTTCCAGGGCGAGTTCTTTACCGAGTATTCCGTATAGGCAGAAGGCCACATGCAAAATCCGCAGTGATGCTTGGCAGTGAAGATGATACCCTTCATGCCTGCCTGTTTGCACACACGTGCCCACTGCTGGCAATCCAAACTGGAAGGATTGAACAATTTCGGGTCTTCATTTCCGAAACCCCATTCTTGGTCTGTGTATGTGTTCAGCGAGTAATGGATGAACGCATACATCTCCATCTCCTGCCACCGCAGCTGGTTCTCAGTGGGCACTGGTCCACAGGGCTCCACTTGCGCTTTCAGCATGATGGAGACCAACGTGACCAGCATGAATAAACCAGAACGCTTTGTTTGTGCCCATGTTGATAAGGTGGTACATGCTACTAATGGGGGAATCAAGATTGTTTTTAGTTTTCTCATGTTTTGGTATTTTTGTTTGCAAAGGTACGAAACAATGAGTTTGTGATATGTCATAATATTATCCAAGAATAGGACAATCTTGTGACAGATGTGCTAAAATACCTACTCAACTTTCGGAAGTGACGAAGTAATCGAAGTTAAAGGAGTTAATGACGATACCCAGTCAATGAAAATTAGGAATTAGGAATGAGGAATGAGGAATTGCCATGCGGGATATGACAGTTAATTGCCAACTGTCAACTGTCAACTAAGCAAACGTCGATCACTTCGAGCGTAGCGCTCACTTCGGTAACTTCATTAACTTCAAAAAAATATAACTTGCGAAACTTAAAACACCTATTTTAAGTTTCGGAAGTGAAAGAGGATGTTTGCCTGATTGAGAATATAAACTATAAAATGTTTTATCAGCAGAATATTCATCTATAGGTATTTGGTGTTTTAGATAAATTTACCAAACAAAGTCCTTTTTCTTGGTAAAAATGCTAAGTCGCCATACCTTTGCACTCGGAATACAAAACAGGACAAAGGACAATGGACAAAAAACACATCATCATTGCTGACAATCAAGACATCACACGGTTGGGGTTGAAAACCCTGGTGCGTGTAGCGTTGAAAGACGTGGAGGGACTGGAGGTGAAGGAACTGGGGCACAGGGCGGAACTGATTGCCGAACTGAAGGAAAACCCCGATTCGGTGGTCATTATCGACTACACACTTTTCGATCTCGGCAGTCCCGATGAGTTGCTCAATCTAAGTGAACGGTTTCCCTTTGTGTTGTGGGTGCTCTTCTCTGCTGATTTAACCGAGCAACTGATGCGTCGACTCAGTGTAGAACTCCAATTTAGCATGATTCTGAAGGACGATTCAGCGCAGGAAATCATTACAGCGCTGAAGTGTGCTGTTACGGGAGTCCGTTTCCTCTGTCATCAAGTGACCAATTTGTTGCTTACCCCCTCACCCCAACAGTCGGCATTGGAGCGTGACCAACTGACTGCCACCGAGAAGGAGGTGTTGAGGCTCATTGCCTTGGGTAAATCGGTGAAGGAGATTGCAGCCGAACGCAATTCGAGCATCCATACTATCACGACCCACAAGAAGAACATCTTCCGCAAAATCAACGTGAACACCATCTATGAAGCTACGAAGTACGCTCTGAGGGCTGGACTGGTGGAGATGGTGGAGTACTATATATAACCAGCCCACGCGCTGGGCGACTCTAAGCCCTCAACTCTCAACTCTAAACCCATAAAGAATGATGAAAAAATCGACGATAGCGATTCAAACAAGATACCCTCTCCCTGATGCCTATGGGGCAGTGGGAATGCCGGTGTATCATACGGCAGCCTATGAGTTTGCCACCGCCAAGGAGATGGCTGATGCCTTTTGTGGTCGTTCAGCGGCACCCAGTTATTCGAGGGTGACAAACCCTACCGTAACCCATTTTGAGGATCGTGTAAAAGCACTGACTGGTGCAGCCAACGTATTTGCCTTCTGCTCGGGCATGGCTGCTATCACCAACGCACTGCTGGCAGTGGTGGAACACGGACAGAACATCGTCACCTCACGCCATTTGTTCGGCAACACGGTGGGACTCATCAATCGCACCTTGGCACGACTTGGGGTGGAAGGGCGTTTTATAGATTTACTTGATCTTGATGTTGTGCGTCAGGCTGTGGATGAACGGACGGCTTGCATCTTTCTGGAAATCATCACTAATCCGCAGATGGAGGTGGCTGATCTCGGTGCTTTGGCAGAGATAGCCCACGAACGGGGCATTCCCCTCATTGCCGACACGACCATCATCCCCTTCACTCAGTTCAGTGCCAAGGATTTGGGTGTCGATATAGAGGTGGTGAGCAGCACGAAGTACATCTCTGGCGGTGCCACTTCATTGGGAGGATTGCTGATAGAATATGGTGCCTTTCCTCAGGTGGCACAACGTATCCGTGCAGAACTGCTCTACAACCTTGGCAGTTACATGGCTCCCCATGCTGCCTACATGCAGACATTGGGTTTGGAAACCCTTGATGCCCGCTATCGGGTACAGGCACAGAACGCGTTGGATTTGGCGCAGCGACTGGTTGATGTGCCGCAGATTGTGCAGACCAATTATGTGGGGCTGGAGACGAATCCTTTCTACACCTTGGCACAGAAGCAGTTTGGTCCTACGGCTGGGGCTATGCTCACCATCGACCTGAGCGACAAGCAGGCTTGCTTCCACTTCATCGACCACTTGCGGCTGGTGCGGCGTGTGACGAATCTGTTTGACAACAAGACTCTGGCCATCCATCCCTACAGCACTATCTTCGGCCCCTTCAGCCGCAGTCAGAAACTGGCGATGGATGTGCGCGACACGACTATCCGGCTCTCGGTGGGACTGGAGGATGTGGACGACATCTATGAGGATATTGTGCAGGCTCTACCATAAAAGTGGTAGCAGAATGCCACAGAGAGGGGATTGTGCGGCAGATGGAAAACAACGAACTTTGCATCGGAAAATAGGTGTTGATAATTGTAAAATCGCCCAGCGCATGGGCTGGCAAAAAACTTTATGTAACTATGGCAAAGAAAATCGCAAGCAGTCTGGTGGAACTGATTGGAAAGACACCGCTGTTGGAACTCTCGAAGACCGAGAAGAACGAACGCCTCAGGGCACGGGTGTTGGCTAAGTTGGAATACCTGAACCCCGGACGTAGCGTGAAAGACCGCGTCGGCTTGGCACTCATTGAGAAGGCTGAACGTGAGGGTGTACTTACCCGCAACACGGTCATCATCGAACCCACCAGTGGTAACACAGGTGTGGGATTGGCAATGGTGGCTGCACAGCGTGGCTACAAACTCATTCTCACCATGCCAGACAGTATGAGCGTTGAACGTCGGGCGCTTTTGCGGAGCCTCGGTGCCAAATTGGTACTTACTCCAGCCTACGAGGGTATGCCTGGAGCCATCCGCAAAGCACAGGAACTGGCTGCCGAAACAAATGCTTTCATCCCTCAGCAGTTTGACAATGATGCCAATCCGCAGATTCACCGCACCACAACAGCCCAAGAAGTTTTGGCTGACACAGACGGAGAGGTGGATATCTTTGTGGCGGGTGTAGGCACAGGTGGAACCATCACAGGTGTGGGTGAGGTGTTGAAAAGTCGCAATCCTAAAGTGAAAGTGGTGGCTGTGGAGCCACAGGACTCTCCTGTGTTGTCTGGTGGTAAGCCTGGTCCGCACAAGTTGCAGGGTATCGGGGCTGGATTTGCTCCCAAGGTGCTGAACACGGGGGTGTATGATGAAATCTTCCGTGTGAAGAACGAGGATGCCTTTGCCACCAGTCGTCAGTTGGCGAAAACGGAAGGACTGCTGGTGGGCATATCAAGTGGCGCAGCGGCTTATGCAGCCCTCCAGATAGCCAAACGCCCGGAGAATGCAGGTAAGACCATCGTGGTGCTGTTGCCTGACACGGGAGAACGATACCTGAGCACGGCACTTTTCTCGGATAATTGATGATTGGAAAAACAAGCCGCATGGTTTCATTATTCATTGTTAATTATTAATTGTTAATAGTTAATTATTCATTGTTAATTATTCAATGTTCATTAAAAATCGCCCAGCGCATGGGCTGGCAAAAGACTTCATAATTATGGCAAAGATTTATGTAAATGGAGATGAACAGGAGGTTCAACTCCCTGCCACTGTGGCAGATTTAATTCAACAGAACAATGTGGCACAACCCAACATGGTGAGTGTGCAAGTGAACGAAGAATTCGTGGACAGGGAAGAGTTCGCCACCCTCCAACTCAATGAGGGTGACGAGGTGGATTTCCTGTACTTTATGGGAGGAGGCGGAGGATTTACCATCTGACTAATTACAATGTACAATTTAGACTGACGCAATGTGCGCAAGCCGCATGGCAAATTGTACATTGTACATGGTAAATTGTAAGCTCAATTAATTGTAAATAGTAAATTGTCAAATTGTAAATAAAATTATGTTTGATTTTACAGAAGAAGAACTGAACCGCTATTCGCGCCATATCCTCTTGCAGGACGTGGGCGTGGAAGGACAGGAAAAGATACGCGAAGGACGTGTGCTCATCGTGGGTGCAGGCGGACTGGGTGCCCCTGTGGCAATGTATTTGGCAGCGGCTGGTGTGGGCACCATCGGCATTGTGGATGGCGATGTGGTGGATCTAAGCAATTTGCAACGACAGATCATCCACACCACGCCCGATGTGGATAAGTGGAAGGTGGAGTCGGCCAAGGAGACCATCAATGCCATCAATCCACACGTGAAAGTGGAAACCCACCGTGAGTTCTTGATGGCAGACAATGCCCTCGACATCATAAAAGAATATGACTTCATCGTCGATGGCACAGACAACTTCCCCGTCAAGTTTCTCATCAACGATGCCTGTGTGATGGCTGGCAAACCGTTCAGCCACGGTGGCATCCTGCGCTTTGAGGGACAGACATTCACGCATGTGCCAGGCTCGGCTTGCTACCGCTGTATGTTCAAGAGTCCTCCACCGCCAGGTGCTGTGCCTACGTGCAGCCAGGCAGGGGTGTTGGGTGCCATTGCCGGTATGCTGGGTACGATTCAGGCGGCTGAAACACTGAAGTATCTGACGGGAGTGGGTGAACTGCTGACCAACAAACTGCTCACCTTCAACGCCAAGACGATGGACTTCCGGAAGATAAGCGTGAAGAAGACCGACAAGTGCCCCATCTGTGGCACGAACCCTACGGTGACGAAACTGATTGATTACGAACAGGCTGCTTGCGACCTGCATAAATAGACTCTCTCCCTGTGAGGGGGTGGTTTCTAAAACAGATATAATAAAGATAGTGTATGGAACAAAATGGTACGACAGGCATCCCGTTCCCTCCCTCGCAGGGAGGGCAGGGGGAGGGTCTTCAGAAAAAACTCTCATTGATAGCCTTTTCAGGCGACTTTGACAAACTCACGGCGGTGTTCACACTCGCCACGGGGGCTGCTGCAGTGGGCTACGAAGTGAACATCTTCTTCACCTTCTGGGGCTTGGATGCCATCAAGCAGAAGCGTGGCAGAAGTTTCATCGGGGGCAACTGGCTCACCAAAATCTTCGGCTTCATGATGGGCGGTCTGAGCGTGGCACCCAACAGCAAGTTCAACTTCTTGGGTGTCGGCCCTCAGATTTTCCGGCACTTAATGCGGAAGAACAACGTGGCCACCCTCGAAGAACTGGTGGATGCCGCCAATGCGCTTGGCGTGAACCTCTATGCTTGTGAGATGGCGATGCACGTGCTTGGACTGGAGAAGAAGGATTTCATTCACGAAGTGAAGGACGTGCTCGGCGTAGCCACCTTCCTGCAAATCAGCGAAGGAGGAAGAACCTTGTTTATATAAACGAATAGAAAAACTATGAAGTCCTAGCCTTTCTAGAATGGCTAGAAAGGCTAGAAAGACTAGAAATTCCAGATAACCACTAAAACCCAAACAACCAATGGCAACACACACACTTGACATCACCAAAGAGCATTGTCCCATGACTTTCGTGAAGACAAAGCTCAAACTGGCACAAATTGCGGCTGGTGACACGCTGGAAGTCCTCTTAACTGAAGGCGAACCCTTGGAGAATGTGCCTCGTTCGGCAACAGAACAGGGCTATAACGTCCTTTCGGTGGAACACGTGGAGGGTAATGTACATAAAGTAACGATACAGAAATGAGCGTAACCATCACAGAAACGGCCTATCAGTCCATTTTGGCACAGGCACGGAAGGATGCACCTGTGGAGTCGTGCGGCTACTTGTTGGGACCCGACAAGGAAACCGCCACGGAGAACTTCCCGATGACGAACATAGACCACTCGGAGGAACACTTCAGTTTCGACCCCAAGGAGCAGTTTGCCGCCGTGAAGTATGCCCGCAAAAACGGTCTCCACATCGTCGGCAACTGGCATAGCCATCCTGCCTCACCCTCGCGCCCGTCGGAGGAGGACAAGCGACTGGCCTACGACCCCAATATCCTCTACTTCATCCTCTCGCTGGCAGCAGAAGAGCCTGTGCTCAATGCTTTCCGCATTGTAGATGGTGAAGTGAAGGAAAAGTATCTACTTAGATAATGGTATGTACCATTTGACCATTTACAATGTACCATTAGGCTGACGTAATGTGCGCAAGCCGCATGGCAAATTGTACATTGTAAATTGTCAAATTGTAAATAAAATGGATTGTAAATTGTAAATCACCAAATCGTAATTTTAATTATGGCAGACAACAACATTCAGCGCAGCATTACGACTGCAACGGCTCGCAAACTGGCGAACACGACCAAAACGCCCCCTCAGATGGGCAGTATCACACCGAGACTTCTTCTCAAACTCCTTCCATGGACACAAGTGGAGAGTGGCACCTATCGTGTCAACCGTACCAAGGTGGAACTGAAGAAAGCAGAACGCATCGAGATTCAGTACTTGGGCGGAGTGCCCAGTTTTACAGCCAAGAACCTCCGTGCCATTCCACTCTTCCAGAATATCGATCAGGAGATTGTGACACGGCTGGCAAGGAATTTTGTGCCAGTGGAAGTGGCACGTGGCAAGAATCTTGTGAAGCAAGGGAAAGACAAACAGCGTTTCTTCATTGTAGCAGGTGGACAGGCTGAGGTCATCAGCACTGGCACGCATGGGGAGGAACTGCGTATCGCTCTGTTGGGAGCAGGCGAATACTTTGGTGAGGCAGACTTGCTCAGTGCCGCCGACTCTACGGTGAGCGTACGTTCGGTGACTGACTCTGTATTCCTCGTACTCGACACCCCTGTGCTGGAGTCTCTCATCGAGGAGATTCCCGACTTCCGTGCACAGTTCAACAACGCTGTAGATAAGCAACTGCGCCTTAAAGCCACGGTGAACGAGCATGGCGAGAAACACATCGACCTTGTGAGTGGTCATGAGGAAGACAACGTCATCCCCGAAACCTACATCGACTACGAGGAGAACCCTACCGAATACTCGCTCAATACCTTGCAGACCGTGGTGAGAGTTCACACCCGTGTGAGCGACCTCTACAATGCACCCTACAACCAACTCGAACAGCAGTTGCGTCTCAGCATCGAGAGCATCAAGGAGCGTCAGGAGTGGGAACTCATCAACAACAAGAAGTTTGGTCTGCTGGCTCAGGCTGCTCCTGGCTACAAGGTGAGTGCGCGCTATGGAGCACCGACACCTGATGATTTGGACGAATTGCTTTCTCTCGTGTGGAAAGAGCCGGCCTTCTTCATTGCCAATCCACGTGCCATCGCTGCCTTCGAACGTGAATGCACATGGCGTGGTGTGCCTCCAGTGGCGATTGACCTCTTCGGCACGAAGGTCATCACTTGGCGAGGTGTGCCTATCATCCCATCGGACAAGGTGGAAGTGAAGGGCCAGTATCTGACCAACCGTGGCGTAGGCACTACCGACATCATCTTGGTGCGTGTGGGCGAGAAAGAGCAGGGCGTGGTCGGTCTGCATCAGGCTGGCATCCCCGGTGAGATTGCTCCAAGCCTTTCTGCACGTCTGATGGGGCTTGATCAGTATGGTGTGGCAAGCTACTTGCTCACAAAATACTTCAGCCTTGCCTCACTCACCGACGATGCCATCGCCGTCCTGGAGAACGTGGAGGTAGGTTACTACCATGATTACCAGCACAGAAACAAAATTGAGAAATGAAGGCATGTACCATGTACCATTTACAATGTACAATTTAGGCTGACGCGATGTGCGCAAGCCGCATGGTAAATTGTACATTGTACATGGTAAATTGTAAATGAAAAAGATGTACTTGAACGAATTAGATAATTTCCACTTTGACCTTCCGAGTCAGGGAACAGCCCCACAGGTGGCTGCCCCTGCAGGAGGGTGGGGTGACGTGCCGCTGGTGGGCAGTGTGGAGGATGCTCCTCAGATAGGAAGCCTTTCTCCTGCCGACACGGAACTGTTCAAAGGGGTCATTGCCAAATACTTTGCGGAGGAAGACCCTCTCTGTCCTATCGGACATCTCCCCCATAATGGGGAGAACCATCCGGAGAGTTCCCTGACGACCAACAATCCGGAGGCTCTCCCTCCCCATTACGGAGGAGGGTTGGGGAGAGGGTCTGCCAATGATTTTGGTATCGGCATTCCCGAAACAGAGATTGTGAAGAATCTTCAGTATGAGGAGGCGGACACGCTCAACCAGGACGAGATTCGCAAGCAGTTCCCCATTCTCCATCAAAAGGTGAATGGTCACGACCTTGTGTGGTTCGACAACGGAGCCACCACCCAGAAACCTCTGCGGGTGATTGACGGTCTGAGCCACTTCTACAAGACCGACTACTCGAACATCCATCGTGGTGCACACACCTTGGCGGCTCGCTCGACCGACCAATATGAGGCGGCTCGTGAAAAGGTGGCACGGTTCATCAATGCCCCGTCGAAGGAAAACATTCTTTTCGTGCGTGGCACCACCGAGGGCATCAACCTTGTGGCGCAGACGTTCGGCAAGAAGTTTCTGGAAGAGGGCGACAACGTCATCGTCTCCACTCTCGACCACCATGCCAATATTGTGCCGTGGCAGCAAATGTGCAAAGAGCAGAAGGCTGAACTGCGCGCCATCCCTATTGACAAGAATGGTGATCTCATCCTCAGCGAACTGGAGCGACTCATCACCCCACGGACAAAGTTCGTGAGTGTGGGGCATGTGAATAATACCTTTGGCACCATCAACGATGTGGAGAGCATCATCCGCACGGCCCACCGCTACAATGTGCCCGTGCTCATCGATGGTGCACAGAGCATTGCGCACACCAAGGTGGATGTGCAGCGGCTCGACTGCGACTTCTTTGTCTTCTCCGGACATAAGATATATGGTCCTTCGGGCATAGGCGCCGTTTATGGCAAAAAGGAATGGCTTGAACAGTTACCCCCTTGGCAAGGAGGTGGCAATATGATTAAGGATGTGACCATCGAGCATACCGAGTTCAATGTGCCGCCAGCCCGTTTTGAGGCTGGCACGCCCAACATTGCCGATGCCATCGGCTTGGGCTACGCGCTCGACTTCGTTCAGAGTGTAGGCATTCGTAACATCGAACGTCACGAACACGAACTGACCGAGTATGCGCGCCAACAAATCAGTCGCATCCCTGGCATCACCATTATGGGTAATCCTAAAAAACGAGTGAGTGTCATCTCGCTCGACATTCCAGGCATCCCTGCCCCACAGGTGGGTCAGATGCTTGACAAAGAGGGGATTGCAGTGCGCGCTGGTCACCATTGTGCTCAGCCAGCCCTCCGAGCCCTCGGCTATGAAATGTCTGTGCGTCCAACCTTTGCGGTTTACAACACGAAAGAAGAGATTGACCGTCTGGTCATCGCTCTCCAGAAAATCGTGTCAAATGGTGCATAGCATGATGAAGTTTTTTGTCCGCCCCATGACTGTCTGTGAAGATAGCATGGGGCTTTTTTTGTCTCAATTCATTTTCTGAATGAGTTCCATGCCTCTGCGGATGGCTTCCTCATTCATGGGGATGAGCTTGTGGTGACGCTCTGGCAGTGCCTTGTGGAGTCCCTTCACCACGTCTTCCACGGTGGCGATGGGGCGTACCTTCATGAAACCGCCGAGAACCAGCATATTGAACACCTTCGAGTTACCCGTGCGGGCAGCCTCTTCCATGGCATCGATACGATAGACGTTGATGTCATCGCGCTTAGGTGGCTGAATGATAGAATGTCCATCGTAGATGATAGTGCCACCGGGCTTCACTTGTGGCTCAAACTTCTCCAGCGAAGGTTGATTGAGCACGATGGCTGTATCGTAGGCACTGACGATTGGGGAGCTGACCACTTCGTCACTTACGATGACAGTTACGTTGGCAGTACCACCGCGCTGTTCTGGACCGTATGCCGGCATCCAACTCACTTCTTTGCCTTCCATGATGCCAGCGTAGGCAAGAATCTTGCCCATCGAGAGGACGCCCTGTCCTCCAAAACCTGATATGATGATTTCTTCAGTCATACAGACCCCCTCCCCGCTCCCCCTGCGAGGGGGAGAGTAGAATGTTAGTGGGGAGGATTCTACTTCTTATTAACGTCAGTTCGGTATAAGAGAACTCTCTTTCGGAAGTTCTTTTTACCGCTTTGCGGGCTTTAGAAATACAAGAAAAAATGAAAAAATACAAGAAAAAAGCATTTCATTTTCTCTATTTTTTCTTATTCTCTTTTGTTTTTTCTTGTTTTTTTCAAGCCGCCGAAGGCGTAATTCTTATATCGAACTCACATATTATTAATACTTTTCTTTTCTCTTTCCCTCTCTCCTTTTGGTAACTACTCCCTCCCTCTAGGGAGGGTGAGGGGAGGGTCTTCTATTTTTCTGCAGTATTCTTCAAGTCTCCCAACGGATAATAGGGGAACATGTTATCCACCATCCATTGGTTGGCCTGTTCGGGAGTCATCTTCCAGCCAGAAGCACAGGTGGAGACAATTTCGACGAGGGAGGTGCCTCGCTTGTTCATCGAGTTCTCGAATGCCTGACGGATGGCCTTCTTCGCCTTACGGATGTTCGCCACCGTGTTGACTGCCTGACGGGTCACGTAGCAGGTGCCTTCGAGGTTCACGGCCAAGTCGGTGATGTGGAGTGGGTATCCGTGCAGGTCAGCCTGACGGCCGTAGGGGCAGGTGGCAGTCTTCATGCCCATCAGGGTGGTAGGTGCCATCTGGCCGCCTGTCATACCGTAGATGGCGTTGTTGATGAAAATCATGGCAATGTTTTCACCACGGTTCAAGGCATGGATAGTTTCACCCGTACCGATACAAGCCATGTCGCCGTCGCCTTGGTAGGTGAAGACGAGTTTGTTGGGCCAGAGTCGCTTGACGGCTGATGCACAGGCAGGAGCACGTCCGTGACTGGCTTCAATCCAATCGACATCCACATAGCGGTAGGCAAATACGGCACAGCCTACCGGACAGATGGCAATGGTGTCTTCCTCCATGCCCATCTCCTCGATGATTTCAGCCACCAACTTGTGCACCACACCATGGCTGCAACCGGGGCAGTAGTGCATCGGCGTCTCGTTCATCAACGTTGGTTTGCCGTAGATTCTATTTTCGGGTATAATAAGTTCTTCGCGTGTCATAAAGACCCCCCTCCCCGCTCCCCCAGTGAGGGGGAGAGTAGAATGTTAGTGGGGAGGATTCTACTTCTTATTAATACTTTATCTTTTTTATCTTTACTATTCTCTTTCTCTTCTTTCCCTCTCTCCTCTTGGTAACTACTCCCTCCCTCACAGGGAGGGTGAGGGGAGGGTCTGTCTCACTTCATCCAATAGCCCTTCGGCCAATTATTACTCATTTTTTCGCGAGCCATGCGCTTGAAGTCCTCCACAATTTCCATCGGCGAGGACACCATACCGCCGGAGCGTCCAGAGTGGAACACGGTGGCTTGACCTTCGGTGGCAAGACGCACATCGTTAATCATCTGACCCTCACACTGTTCCACGCAGAGAATGCTCTTGATGCGCTCAGAGAGTTGGCTGATGATTTTGTTGGGGAAAGGCCACAGGGTCTTGGGACGCAGCATGCCAATCTTCACACCTGCCTCGCGGAGCAAGTCGATGGCTTTCATGCTGATACGTGATGAGATTCCATAAGCCACAATCAGGTATTCCGTGTCATCATCCACCTTGTACAGTTCATAATCCACCTCTTCAGCCTCCACTTGACGGTACTTGGCAGCCATCTTCTGGTTGCGCTCCTCCATCATGGCAGGGTCAAACTCCAAGGTGGACATGAAGTTATACTTTCTGTTCTTCAGTCCGATGCCGTTAGTCGCCCAAGGACACTGCTTCGCAATCTCCTCGTCGGTGCGGCGGGGACGATAGGGTGGAAGTTCCACCTTTTCCATCATCTGACCCAGCACACCGTCTGACAGCACGATGACAGGCATGCGCCACTTGAACGTCAGTTCGGCAGCCTTGCCCATGCAGTCGCACATCTCCTGCACACTGTTGGGCGCCAGCACGATGGTGTTGTAGTCACCGTTACCGCCGCCATACACCGCCTGGTAGTAGTCAGCCTGACCTGGTTGAATGGTGCCCAAACCAGGACCTCCACGACCCACGCTGACAATCACACCAGGCAGTTCGTTACCTGCCATGTAACTCAGTCCCTCCTGCATCAGTGCGATGCCTGGTGACGAACTGGATGTGAACACCAATTTGCCCGTACAGCCTGCACCATACAGCATATTGATAGATGCCAACTCGCTCTCCGCCTGAAGCACCACCATGCCGGTCGTCTCCCAAGGCTTGTCAGCAGCGAGTGTCTCCAGCACTTCACTCTGGGGGGTGATAGGATAGCCAAAGAAACCGTCGTAGCCGTAGCGGATAGCGGCTTTGGCAATCACCTCATTGCCTTTCAGCAATACAATGTCTTTGCTTGTGTTGTCCATCTTTACTCCTCCTTTTTTCTGTAAACCGTGATGCACCCGTCAGGGCATACAATGGCACAACTAGTGCAACCGTTGCATTGCTCCCAGTTCGTCTGCTCAGCATAATTGTAGCCCTTATGGTTGACGGTGCTGCTCAGTGTGACAAGATGTAATGGACATGCTATCGTGCAGAGGTTACATCCTTTGCAACGTTCAATATCCACAACGATAGCGCCTCTCATTTTTGCCATATAGACCCCCTCCCCGCTCCCCCGGCGCGGGGGAGAGTAGAATGTTAGTGGGGAGGATTCTACTTATTATTAATATTTATCTTTTTTACCTTTACTCTTTTTTGTCCTCTTATCCCTTTCCCTCCTCTTCTTCCCCTCTTTCCTCTTGGTAACCACTCCCTCCCTCACAGGGAGGGTGAGGGTAGGGTCTTCAGGGTAGGGTCTATGGATTATACTGATCCTTATTATAGAACTCCACGACACTCATTGTCATCTTTCTCAACTCCACAGCCTCCGAACTCGGGTTCAGTTTGATGGCCTCACCATACGAATCCAGGCACACCTTCCAGTCCATCCTGGCGTATGCCTCCTTCCCCCTCGCTATCCATTCCTGTTCAGTCATCTTGTAAAGTTTAGAGTTTAGAGTTTAGAGAGGCTGACGCGGTCTTTCAACCTTGACCTTTACCTTGACTTTAACCTTAACCTCTTCTCTTTGCCAGTGTGCCTTGCGGTTTTGCCGCATGGGTCTCCCTCATCCCTCTGTCTTCTTCGCATCCTTCTCCCTAATTTCCACTCTTCTAATCTTGCCCGAATGAGTTTTCGGCAGTTCATCCACAAACTCCACCACACGAGGGTACTTATAAGGGGCAGTAGTCCTCTTCACATGGTCTTGCAACTCCTTCACCAAGTCCTCATTTGCCTTATCTTTCCATTCCTTGCCCAGCACAATCGTTGCCTTCACCACCATGCCGCGAATATCATCTGGCACACCCGTGATGGCGCATTCGACCACAGCAGGGTGGGTCATCAGCGCACTCTCCACCTCGAACGGCCCAATCCTGTAGCCCGATGATTTGATTACATCATCCGCACGACCCACAAACCAGTAGTAACCATCCTCATCCTTATACGCCAAGTCGCCCGTGAAGTAGAATCCGTCGTGCCATCCCCTCTTCGTCTCCCCGTCATTATGATAGTATTCGCAACACAGACCGATAGGCTTTTTCGGACTCGTGCGGATGGCAATCTGTCCCTCTTCGCCCACCTTGGCTTCCTTCCCTTCGGAAGTCAGCAGATGGATGTCATATTGCGGCATCGGCTTGCCCATCGACCCAGGTTTCGTCTTCATCCACGGGGTGGTGGCAATCAGACAAGTCGTCTCGCTCTGTCCGAAACCCTCCTTGATTTCCAGTCCTGTAATCTCCTTAAACTTATCAAACACCGCCGAGTTCAGCGCCTCGCCAGCCGTTGTCACATGCTCCAGCGAACTGAGGTCGAAACGGCTCAAGTCCTCACGAATCATAAAGCGGTAAATCGTCGGAGGAGCACAGAAACTGGTGATGCGGTACTGTCCCACCTTCTCCAGAATATCGGCAGCGTGGAACTTCTCGTGGTCATACACAAACAATGTAGCCCCGGCAATCCACTGCCCATACATCTTACCCCATGTAGCCTTTGCCCAACCCGTGTCAGCCACCGTCAGGTGCAAACTGCCCATGTGCAGGTTGTGCCAGAACGCCCCCGTGCCGATATGTCCCAATGGATAAGTGTGGTCATGAATCGCCATCTTGGGCTGTCCGTTCGTGCCTGAAGTGAAGTACATGAGCAGGAAATCCGAAGATTTCGTCACACGCTCGCCCTTGTATTCCTGCGCCACCTTCACACCAGCCTTGAAGTCATCCCATCCTTCGGGCACCACAGGACCGATGCTGATGCGGTGCTTCAGTGCGGGAAACTCGGCATGCGCCTCGTTCACGTGGCGCAAGATCTCCTCGTCGCCAGTGGCAATCAACGCTTTCACACCTGCGGCCTTCACGCGATACACAATGTCCTTCTTCGTCAGCAAAAACGATGCCGGAATCGCCACTGCGCCTATCTTGTGCAGTGCCAACATCGTGAGCCAAAACTGGTAACGGCGTTTCATAATCAGCATCACAAAGTCACCCTTCCCGATGCCCAATGAAAGCAGGTAACTTGCCACCTTGTTCGATTCGCGGCGGATGTCAGCAAAAGTGAATCGGCGTTCAATCCCCTTGTCGTTGCACCATAGCAGTGCCAAGCGGTCGGGCGTCTCCTCTGCCCACACGTCCATCACGTCGTAGGCAAAATTGAAGTTTTCGGGAATCACAAATTCAAAGTTCTTCTCGAAATCTTCTTGAGAATTGAAGGTTGACTTTTTCAGGAACCTGTCAAGCATTGTGTTGGTCATATCTCTTTCTTTCTCTTTACTCCATGAAAAATGCACACTCCACACAGGAGGTGCTGCTTTTCGAGTTCAAAATTACAGACAAATTGCGGTTTGAACAAATAAAAAACACATAAAAATGAGCATTTTACACACACTTTGACTTTGTGTGTAAAAATCACTCAAAAAAAATGCACACCCCTAAAAAAGATGTGCAAAAGTTGTGCTTTTTAGTGTTTAGAGTTTAGGGCTTAGGATTTAGTGCGTGCCGTGGGTGCTATCTCGGAAGGGACTCCGAACTTGTTCGCCTGAACACCTATAAGGATCAATAATGAGTGAAGAAATACGGAGTAAATTTAGACCAGTAAATTAAAACTTGTCATTTACTCAAATAAATTTACTCCGTATTTACTCCGCATTTACCTTCCAAGACTGTGCGAAGCACACAAAAAACTCCCTTCCTCTCAAAAAACTCCTAATTCCTAATTCCTAACTCCGAACTTTTCACTATCTTTGCCCCCATGAAAAGATTTTTTGCACTCCTCAAAGACAAACCGCGCCTCTACAACATCGTCTTCAACTCCGACACCAGAGCCGGTAAAATATTCGACATCGCCGTTATGGTGGCTATTGTGCTGAGCCTCCTTGTGGCATTCATCGAGACCAAGCCAGCCGTCATGGGGCGTTTCAAAGACGTGCTCACCATCCTCGAGTATGTCCTCACCTTCTTCTTCACCATCGAGTACATCCTCCGCCTCTACTGCTCGCCACGCCCCAGAGACTATGCCTTCAGTTTCTTTGGCATCATCGACCTTGTGGCGACCCTCCCGCTCTACCTCTCCTTCATCCCCTGTCTTGCCTCCGCGCGCTACTTCTTCATCCTGCGTGTGTTCCGGCTCATCCGCATCTTCCGCGTGCTCAAACTCTTCTCCTTCATCAACGAAGGCTACCTCCTCCTTCAGAGCATCCGTCTGAGTCTCCGCAAGATACTCGTCTATTTCCTCTTTGTTCTCATCCTCGTCACCATCCTCGGCACCCTTATGTTCATCGTCGAAGGAGGACAGCCCGGCACACAGTTCACCGACATCATGACCAGCATCTACTGGGCAATCGTTACCCTCACCACCGTCGGCTATGGCGACATCACCCCCGTCACCACCATCGGTCGCATCCTTTCTGGGCTCATCATGATCCTCGGCTACACCATCATCGCCGTCCCCACCGGCATCGTATCCGCCACCATGATTGACGAGACCAAGCGTAAGGGTAAAAACGGACGCTGTCCCCGCTGCAACGAAAAAACCGACCTCAAAGCCAACTACTGCAAACACTGTGGTGAAAGATTATAAAGACCCTCTCTGTCCTGCGGACATCTCCCCCATAATGGGGAGAGCCATCCGGCTTGTCCGCCCATTGAAAACATCCAGTACGATCTCCCTCCCCATTACGGGGGAGGGCAGGGGAGAGGGTCTTCTCATTTTAGACAATCTTGATGCCATCACCTCAGAGGAATTGGAAGCAGCCATCGCCTCCCTTCCTTCGTGGCGACGCGAAAAAGCCCTCCGTTTCAAGCATCGCCAGGGACGCCTCGAATGCGCCTTTTCCTACCTCCTCCTCTGCCAAGCCCTCCGCGAAGTCTATGGCATCACCGAACAACCCTCCTTCTCCCTCGGCGCCCACGGCAAACCCGAACTCTCGTTCGCGCAAAGCGGTTTCCCCGCTTTGTCTCCTTCCTCTCCTCCCTCTTCCCCCCTTGGAGGGATAAGAGGGGGGCTTCACTTCAACCTCTCCCACTGCCGTTCCGCCCTTGCCTGTGTCCTTTCCTCCCGTCCCGTTGGCATCGACGTCGAGTGCATCGGCCGTTACAACGAGTCCCTCGCCCGCTATGTCCTCTCCCCCGAGGAATTCGCCCTCGTCTCCTCCGCTCCCGACCCCCAAATCCTCTTCACCCGCCTCTGGACACAGAAAGAAGCCATCGTCAAACTCACAGGTCGCGGCATCGACGACGACCTCCCCAATCTCCTCTTTAAATATAATAATGTGTCGCTTCACACCGAAGAGCACATCGACAAAGGCTACATCCTCACCGTCGCCACCCTCCCTCCCTCCTCCCTTTAGCCCTCCTCCCTTGCTCACAGCGCTTTCCCCGCTTTCCCTCCCTCCTCCCTCCCTTCGTGCACGAAATAACACGCGCTGTAAGGACGAAATATTTCACGCTGGGTGCGTGAAATGTCACGCGCACCGTGCCGACGAAGTGTCCTCCCCTTTCTTTATCCTTCCTCCCTCTAAAAACTTATTTTTTACCCGATTTTGTTTCCAAAACGCCCTAAAATTGTTAAAAATGAAGAAAAAGTATCAAAATCTAAAAAAAAAGTTACATGATTGTAATGTTATGAAATATTAAAAGCGTAACTTTACCGCCGAAATGGCACGTGGTTTGTTCTGTGCTCCTGAAAGGACGTCAGCCAACATGGGAAAAGGAAACCGTAGCCATCCAACCAATCAAATTTACTAATCTTACAAATACACATTATTAATATATATAACAGCCAAAACAAAGAATTCAATATAACGTTTTTATAAACATTTTTTAATCAACTTTTTTATTAACTTAAATTAATCCGCTTATGGAAAAGATTACAAAATCTTTATTGGCGCTGATGCTCATGTTAGTGGGCTTAGTGTCTGCAAAAGCTGGTGAGGCTCCTGTTCCTCCAGCTGCACCAAAAGCATCTGCTCTTGTTACCGATGGTAGCACAGAACAGTATCTTTTCAATGTGGGGGCAAAAGGCTTCTTCATTGGTGCCAATGATTATGGCACGCGTGCCTCTATCTCTGATGAAAAAGGTTATTGGGTGAAGATAACCAAAACAGGTGAGACTTATACCTTGACTAATGAGGCTAAGGGTGGAAACTCTGCGGACTGTCAAAATGTTGACCAGATTTGGGTTGACGGTGCAGGTCGTGCAGGTGATGGAAAATGGACTGTTGACATTGCCGAAGATGGTTCATTCAAGTTGGGTAACACCAATGTGGCAGGTTTCCTGTCAGTTCTTCCTTCAAAGAACGACACAAAGCTTTACATGTCAGACGCGGACGAAGCTCAGAATGTGTGGATTGTAGTATCTGCAGAGGACTATACAAACTATGTTCAAGCCTTAGTTCAGTATAAAAAGGATTATGTTGCTTGGTTCAAGGAGAATTACAAGGCTGGTGAAGACATCTCAGCTTTGGCTCCTGCAGATTGGGCTGGTCAAGGCGGCACCTATGGTGGCCTTGCTAATCCTGCTAAGGAAAAGTATGTTGATGGTGCTAATGCTCCACTCAAGGCTGGTGAAGTGATGACTCAGACTATTGATGGCTTGAAGAATGGTAAGTATATCGTTAAGCTTGAGGCTGCAGGTTCTTACACTTCTGGTCGTGGCTTCGAGTGTCCAACCGGCGACGGACTTGCCGTTGCATTCGCAAATGATCAAGAAGAAAACCTTCCTATCGTTGATAGAGGATGGGTTGCCGAAGGCGAGCAAAATTTCTACGCATTAGAAGCTGAGGTGACTGATGGTACTTTGAAGTATGGTGTCAAGAACCTTGATGCTGCAGGTAACTGGTATGTTATTCGTTTGGCTTCAATTACAATGGTTCCAGGACCTGACGCTTGGTACACAGGAGCTGATTTCTTCAGATTCAGAGCTGACAAGAATGCTGCTGCTGATAGCCCATATGCTGCATTTAGTGGTAAAGTAGAGCCAGCATGGGGTGCTGATCCAGACGATCCAACTAACGGCTGTATCATATGTAAAGTTCCTGCAAATGTTAATCCTGCATCTCAGATTTGGATGAGAGGTACAGAGGCAGGAAAGACTATCGCAAATGGAAGCAAGGAAGGTTTCAAAATTACATTCCGCGTGAAGGCTGATGGTGAGTATAACGGCTTGGAAAGCCAGGCTCACAACAACTGGGGTTACAAGACAGGTGGTAGTCCATTTGGCACACTGGATGTAACAACAGAATGGCAAACCGTATCATTTGTTTGTACGGGTGAAAAAGCTAAAAATGACTTTACAGATCTCTGCTTCAACCTGAGTGGTGATGCTGAGAGAACATTCTACTTCGACGATGTTCAGATTTCTAGAGGTTCTGACTGGTCTCTCGCAATGAAGCTCACTGACAAGTTTAAGCCAGAAGGTAAGGATCAGAACAAGCCTGCCACATATGTTGCAGATGGTGACTATGTTGAAGTTAAGACACTTGCTAATCCTGTGGATCCATGGGATAACCAGTTCTTCATTCAGATTGCTGACGCTGCTCCAGAAGGCAAGTTCAGCATGAACGACCAGGTGAAACTGACATTCCAAGTGATGGCAATCCCAGAAAATACTGCACTCGAAACGATATCATGTGATGGTCAATTCCACAGAAGTCCTGATGGTGCTGGATACATTGGCAACATTGATGGTGGTAATGTGGAAATCACAAAGATGAACGATTGGATTGATGTTGAGAAGACTCTTGTGATCAAGAATCTTGATGCTACTCAGTACTGTCTCAACCTTTCTAAGGATCCTGCTTCTATTACCTATCGTTTCAAGGATATTAAGGCAGAATATACAAGAGGTATGGATGACTGGTATAACAACAATGTTGTTGTAGCTAAGGATCCTGCTGTAGAATATGAGGATGGCAAGTCTTATGAATTCCCTGCTGCTCCTTACGTATATGATACAAAAGGCAATGGATATGCAGAAGTGAAGACAATGGCTAATCCTACTAAGGAATGGGCAAGCCAGATCTTCTTCACAATTCCAGAAAATCTCGCAGGTAAGCAGGTTGCAATTTCCATGAAGGTGAAGGCAAGCAAGGCTGTTACTGCAAAGGCTCAGCGCCATCAGGATAACACTGGTTCTACGTATATGGACAACTATCCTGATGCAAATATTGATTTCACTACTGAGTGGAATAAGGTATCTGTTATCGTTGACACCAAGAAGGAAAATGGTGAGGCTGTTGATATAGCAAAATGCTTTGTTTTGAACCTTGCTGTTGATGCAGAGGCTCTCACATTTGACTTCGATTCTCTCAAGTTTGAGCAGTATTTTGCTCCTGTTGATTATGGTGAACTCATTGAGATTCCACTTGAGGGTACAGTCGTTATGGAAAGAGACTTTACGAAGGAGACTTCTTACACTCATAGTCCTAACTGGGCAAACAATAAGGACGGTTATACCGATAAGCTTATTGTAGGCGAAGGTCTTGAAATCGTAAATACCGCTGATCAGGGTATGTGGGATTCACAGTTCTTTATCATGGAAGGCTTCAACCTTGTAGGTGGTAGGGACTATGCAGTTCGCTATACTTTGAAGTATGAGGGTGACGGTGGTGACATGCAGATCAACATGGGTGACTGGACTAATAATGATCAAGGTGTCGAGACTCTCGCTGCAGGTCCAATTTACACTCAGATGGTAAGATTGTTCCCATCATTCAAGGGTGATGCTACTGGTGCACACGTATTCTTCCAGAGCGGTGCTATCAAGGGTCGTATGATTGTGGAGAAGGTTGAGGTAATCGACGTAACTCCTAAGTATGACGAAATGGACTGGTCTGACAATATCCTTAAGAATGGTGACCTCAAGGGTGACGACATGAGCGAGTTCGTTCTGAAGAACAACGACGTTGAGGATCCTGAGATGTTGCTGGCTGAAAAGTCTGCAATCGGAGATGGTTTCGAAATTGGCATTGAAACTGCTGCACGTCCAACTAATGAAGACGGCTCAGTTGGTGGCAATGACTACGACGCTCAGTTCTTTGTTCGTCTGCCATACGTTCTGCCTAAGGGTACTTTGTTCAACCTTGAGTTTGACCTCTACGCAGAGGAAATCAACACACTTACTATTGCAGCTCACGCAGAACCTGGTCAGTGGAAGGCTAACATCAGCTCAGTTAAGACAGACCCATCAGTTGACGCTGTTCACTTCCAGGAGTACTTGACTGCTCCAGCAGATATGCGCACTATCGCATTCAACCTCGCAGTTGAAACAAAGGCTACCTATGGATTCTCTAACTTCAAGGTTCAGATTGTCAAGGACGATCAGGCTGCAATTGACGCTGCTACTGCAGATGCAGACGCTACGACTCTGTGGGCTGAGACACTCGCACTCAACGAGGCTTGCTACGCAGGTCGTACCACTGAAACAGAAGGCAAGGGCTACTCGGAAGACCTCGTGAAGGCTCTCACCGACGCTATCGCTGCTGGTAAGGCTGCTCTTGCTCCTGCTGACGGTGATCCAGCTCCAACTAAGGAGTCTCTCACTGCTGCTGCCAAGGCTATCACTGACGCTATCGCTGCTCTTGCACCGAAGGAGGCTAAGGTTGCAGACTTGACTGCAGACATGTATCACAAGTGGACAGGCATTGATGGTAGTGCAGCTATCGCTGATCCAGACGATGCAAATTGCGATTACGTTTTGGATTCTGAGACTGGTTGTGCTTATGGTAATAGCAACATCAATATCAGCACTTCAACTCAGTATGCAGACCTTGGTGAATGGGATTACCTCACAATCGTTGTGGCATCAGACAATCCACGTCTGTTCTTCAACCAGAATGATGTGGCTGACCAGGGTGGTAACATTCTTGTTCCTGTAACCGACGCTAACTATGTTGTAAGCAATGAGAACGGTGTTATCATTTACGACCTCGCTAAGTTCAAGGCAGACAATGGCTTCGTTCACCTGAACGCTATCAAGGCTTCTGCTTATAACACTCAGGTTAACATCACTGAGATGAAGCTCGCTACTGTTGAGCCTTACAAGCCAATTGCAACTGCTATCGAAGGCGTTGAGACTGCAGAAGACGCTGTTAAGGATGGCAAGTACTTCATCAACGGTCAGATCGTTATCGTGAAGAATGGTGTGAAGTACAACGCAGCAGGTGTTGCAATCAAGTAATCCGACAGAATTAACAATTCTATATGAAAGGGGCGGGACCGCACGGTTCCGCCCCTTTTTTTTGGTGGCATGGAGCGATTGCCACAAAATTCATGATCATTGGCTACGCTGAAGGTTCATGGGCATTATATGAACATTCATGTTAAATAACGTGAGTTCGATATAAGTATTACGTCTTTGGCGGCTTTAGAAAAACAAGAAAAAACAAAAGAAAATAAGAAACTCAACTTCGGGAATGTTTTTTCGCCCCGCAGATTACACAGATGTTCTGTCTTGTCATGCGTTTTTCTTACACATCTTTCTATCTAATTGCACGGATTATTGTCGTCGCAAGCGACGATGACTGATGAGCAAAACATCCCGCATGGCAGGAGCCATTGAGGCTCCAGCAATCTGTGCAATCCGAAAAAATCTGTCTGAGAAAAAAATTTGTGTCCATCTGTGTAATCTGTGGGCAAAAAAACGCATCCGAAACGTCAATTCTTTATTTTTTTGTTTTTCTAAAGCCCGCGTCATCGCGAAGCGCTTGCACAGCAAGAACCGATAAAAGGACTTCCGAACCGTGAGCGCTCTTATACCCGAACTGACGTGGGTTAAAGAAATCCGCCCAATCCGTTCCATCGTTCCGCAGGAACTTGTGATAAAAACATATCCCTTCGGGATGATTGAACGGATTGAGCGAATTTTTGTTCACTTCAGTTCTGCGAAGTTAATCTTGAGTCAAATGAATCTTTATAGATAATTGTAGAAAAACTTGGATGATTCAAGAATAAACGGTAAATTTGCACTCAAACTAAAAGACAATCTTGATGGAAAAACAAAGCAAGGCAAGGGACAAACGAGAAAGTAGGATGATTTTTGCTTCTTCTTGTATAGAGGCTTCGGCACGAAAGAGAAACATCTCCACAACAGAGATGTATCAGAGAATGAAGCGTGTCGGACTAATTGATGGCTTTATACTGAAATGCTATGAAGGACTGCACACCCAGAGCCGGCAGCATGTCACAGAGGATGTGCTTGGTGCCCTTGACGTATGGGAAGAAAAGAAAAGGGGACAGTTATGAGAAAAGTATATCATGGAGCAGTGCAGGAGATTGTTAGCCCATTGGTGCATGTAGGGCGTGATCATCTTGACTTTGGTAAGGGCTTCTATGTGACAGACATTAGGAGTCAGGCCAAGACTTGGGCTGAACTTAAAAGTAGATACATGATGGATGCTATAGGCCGTATCAATGAATATGTTTTTGACTTTGAGCATGCCATCAACGAATTTCGATACAAGAAGTTTGAACAGTATGACGCTGAATGGCTTCATTTCATTGTGGACTGTCGTGATGAGAAGAAAGTGTGGAAAGGCTATGACATCATTGAAGGTGGCGTGGCAAACGACAGGGTCATTGACACGGTGGAAGCTTTTAAGGCTGGGCAAATCAGTGAAGAGAATGCTTTGCGAGAACTGGCTAAACACCAACCGAACAATCAAATCTGTATTCTCAAACAGGATGTGGTTGACAAGTATCTTCGATTCCAGAAATCAGTAACAGTCAAATAGCCTATGTTAAGTGATTTGTTGATGTGGAACAAAATTGGACGTATTGTGACTTTGCTTTCCGAACGTCTTGACATCTCACCTGAAAGAGCGCTGGATATATTCTATACTTCCAAGACGAATGAGCGGCTTCATGATCCTTCTACTTTATTATACACCTTTGGTGATTTGTACATAGTAGATGATGTCATCCGCGAGATTCAAGGTGCCTAAACCTATGAATTTTATCAAGACAGATTCTGGTCAAGGAAGCCCCAAAGGGGCTGAAAGAAATCCGCTCAATCCGCTCCATCGTTCCGCAGGAACTTGTGATACAAAACACTCAAGTTTCGCAAGTTGCTCAACTTCTTTGGAGTTAAAGGAGTTATAAGGAGTTATCGCTCCGCTCAGGAGTTAAAAGCCGATACTCTGACACCAGCATCACATTTGGCTTTAACTCCTTTAACTCCTTTAACTCCTCTAACTCCTTTAACTCCAAAGAAATATAACATCCGAAACTTAAATAAAAAACATACCCCTTCGGGATGATGGAACGGATTGAGCGGATTAAATCTTTTTAATCTTCCCAATCTTCCAATCGACCGCTTGCGGTCTAGTTTTATATATAACTAATCCGCGTTGCGGATGATTTGAAGATTAGGAGGATTTTTAGGATTTGACTCCGTCGAAGGTGCTCGCGAAGCGACTCCTTATACCGAACTGACGTTAATCAAGACAGATTCATGGTCAAGGAAGCCCCCTTCCTCAACCTCACTCCTACGACAATCCTTCTATTTGTCCGTCAACAATCTTGATGCGTTCTGCTTGCGGTGATTTCGCCAGTCCAGGCATACGCATGATGTCACCTGCAATGGCGACTATCATCTCGGAACCTGCATTGATGACGAAGTCACGAATCTTGATGTTGAACCCTGTGGGACTGCCATACAGTTTCTTGTCGGCTGAGAAGGAGAATTGGGTCTTGGCGATACAAACAGGGTAGTGCTCAAGTCCTAACTTCTGGATGCGCAGTAACGATGCCTCTGCAGTCTTGCCGTAAGAAACGCTGGCGGCTCCGTAAATCTTGCGGCATACTTTCTCCACCTTCGTCTTGATGGAGTCGTTGTCTGCATACGTATAGGTGAGCGGATGGGAGGGATGCTTTTCGATGGTGTCCACCACTAACTGTGCCAATGCTTTCGCTCCTTCGCCTCCTTCAAGGAAGGCATTGTTGATGGCGAATCCCACCCCGTTGCTTTGGCAATGGCGATGCACGAGTTCTATTTCCTCTTCGGTGTCAGTGTCGAAGCGGTTGAAGGCAACCACCACGTTTTGTCCGAAGCCTTGCAGGTTGCGGATGTGGCGGTCAAGGTTTTCGAATCCTTTGGTGAGTCCCTCCATGTTCGGCTCCTTGAGATGCTCGACAGGCACTCCGCCATGCATCTTGAGCCCTTGGGTGGTGGCGACGATGACGGTGAGTTTAGGATGGAGTCCGCTCTTGCGGCATTTGATGTCGAGGAACTTCTCTGCTCCGAGGTCAGCACCGAAACCTGCTTCTGTCACCACATAGTCGGCGAAGGTCATTGCCATGCGTGTGGCAATGACTGTGTTGCAACCGTGGGCAATGTTGGCGAAGGGACCTCCATGCACAAAGGCTGGAGTCTGTTCGGTGGTCTGGACGAGGTTGGGTTTGATGGCATCCATCAGTAAGACGGTGATGGCATCACCCACTCCCATGTCGCTGACACGGAAGGGTGTGTCGTCCATCTTGATGCCGAGGATGATGTTGTTGATGCGGCGTCGCAGGTCGTCGAGGTCGTTGGCAAGACAGAGGATTGCCATGATTTCGGAGGCAGGGGTGATGTCGAAACCCGTTTCGGCAGGGATGCCGTCAACCTTGGCGCCAAGTCCTGTCACAATGGTGCGTAGGTTTCGATCGTTTACGTCGAGCACTCGTCGCCATAGCACTTCCTTGAGGGCAAAACCATCGTCGCGGTGTTGGTAGATGTAGTTGTCGAGCAGGGCGGCAATCATGTTGTTGGCAGTGGTGACGGCATGGAAGTCACCGGTGAAGTGGAGGTTGATCTTCTCCATAGGCAGCACTTGTGCGTAGCCTCCTCCTGCTGCTCCACCCTTCACTCCAAAGCATGGCCCCAATGAAGGTTCGCGCAGGGCACATACGGCTTTCTTCCCTATTTTGTTGAGTCCAAGGGAAAGTCCGATGCTGACAGTGGTCTTGCCAATGCCTGCCTTGGTAGGGGTGATGGCGGTGACAAGGATGAGGTTGCTCTTTGCCACTTTCTGCTCGTCGATGAGGTGATTAGGCACTTTTGCAATGTACTTGCCGTAGCGTTCAAGTTCGTCCACGGGTATCTGGATGTACTTGGCGATGTCCTCGATAGGGCTTAGTTTGCATTCACGTGCGATTTCAATGTCTGATTTCATGTGAGTTGAGAGTTTAGAGTTTAGAGTTGAGGGTTTAGAGTTGAGGGTTTAGGGTTTAGAGTTTAGGGTTTAGAGTTGAGGGTTGAGTGACTATTTATTTTATCAGTTTGATGGTGGCTCTCTTGCCTGTTTTGCTTTGGATGCGAAGCAGGTAGATGCCTTGCGGAAGTGATGTCTTGGCAAAGGTGGCAGACACGTTGCCCATCGGGCATGTGAATGTCTCAACACTGGCTCCATCGGTGTTGACCACTTTCACAGTGACAGTTTCAGCCGCAGCAATGGCACTGATTCCTGTCTGGTATTCTTGGTATTTCGCTGCATCGCACCGCACATAGAGGATGCCCTCGTTGATGCGGCTGGTGTCCCAATAGTTATAGATGGGCAGTTCGGGCAAGTTGTAGTTGAGTTCACCTGCCATGCTGACCTTCTGCACGTCAGTCCATACATAGAAGGAGTCTGCCACTGCCTCGTCGGTGGTGAGATTCTTCATGTTGTTGTTGCTGATGACAGCGCTGATGGTAGTGCCTGCTGCCAACTTGAGGGTACCGATATTCTTGAGGTAGGAGTTGCTGATGGAATAGTCGGTGGCACCTCTGCGGATGCCTATGATGATTTTGGCATTTTTGTTTACTGTGACATTCTTTCCTCCGAAGTTGATGTTGCCCGATGTGGCAGTTGCTGATTCGCCTGGTTGAAGGGTTCCGTTGATGGTGATGCTGCTGTTTGTCAGGGCGACTTTTGTATCACTTACACCTGTCAGCGAAGCGCTGTTGGCCACGGTCAGTGCGCCTGTGCCGAGTGATCCTCCTGCTTCCAGACGGATGCCACCTGCAGAGATGTTGATGGCTCCTGTACTGGTCCATGCACCTGTGACGGTCATCTCGCCAGTGCCAACCTTGGTGAAGTTGTCGTTGCTGGTGACGATGCCTTCAAACTTGAAGTCCTTGTCGTTGCCCACTTGCCATGTGTTGGTTTGGGCTGTGACACCATTGCGGAAAGAACAGAAACCTCCGAGGCTTCCCTTGCCTGTCAGTTTGCCAATGCGGAAGGTCTTGCCAGAGTTCTGCACATAGACATCCTCTGGAATGTTGAAGGTACAGTGTTCGGAACCATTGTTGGTGTCGAGCGTGAAACGACCGTCGGCTGCAATGGTGGCATGTGGAACGATGGTGCCCTTGAAGGCTGTGAGGTTGAGTTGGAGAGGGGTGCGGGTGGCTACCCATCCTGATCCTTGTTCTCCTGCACAGTATATGTCAAGAGAACCTTCTCCTGTCACCTTGTTGGTGTAGGTGGCACGATTGGCGGTGTTCCATGTGCCAGTCTTGCCTTTCGGAATGTTCAATTCGTTGTTGGTCCCAACTTCGTCGATGAGGGTGCCGCCTTGGAACTCAACTACTTTGGCTGCATTGCCTGAGAAGTTGTCAATGGCTCCTGCCACGATGATGGCTCTGCCGAGACTTTCACCGCTTGCATAGGTCTTTAACCACCCACTTCCCTTTTTGGTCAGAAGGGTTCCTGAGAATGCTTTGTTCTGGATAAAGTCTTTGTTGGCATTGGCGCTGATGACGCCTCCTTGCTCGCCTACGAACTTGATAGGGGAGCCATTCGTGACGGTGGCTGCGGTCTGAAGTACTGCTCCGTTTTCCATGGTGAACTTGTCGGCTGAAGTGGTGACACTGCCAAGGTTGCCTGTTGTCTTATTCTCGTTGGCAAGGGAGGACACTACGACCGTGCCGCCTTTCAAAGCATTGCCACCTGTATAGGAGTTCTCGGTGGAGAAGGTCAGTGTGCCTTTCCCTTCCTTTATTAGAGCGCCTGAGGTGATAGCGCCATTACCTGAGAACGTGTACTCCTTGGAAGCATTCACTTTGATGGCTCCAGGGGCGAGACTCTCGGTGATGGCGATATGGGTCAGGGTGGCGTTGTCGGTGAAGTTCACTACATCGCCTTTTACAAAGATGTCGGCAGTTTTTTCTGCATCGTCTGCAAGGTGGAAATTTTCAGTCTTGCCAAAATCCCATGTGGCAGATTGCGCACCTGTCCATACGATTTCGCTGGCATCTCGCACAGCGCTGATGGTCAATACGAGTTGGTTCTGATTCTTGATGGAGAGTGTGGCACGGCGGTCGGTGACACCTTCAATCAAAATATCATTGAGTGAACCTTCTACATCGTCGATGGTGCCGATAATGTAATCGCCTGGTTCGAGGATGTTGGCTCCCTCTTTGCAATGCTCCACAACCTCGATGACGGGCTGCAAGTAGGCTGGACCGTAATCCATCCAGACGTTGTCGGTGAGTTTGGTTTCGATGGTGAGTTGATGGGCGTTTATTTGGTCTGCTTTCAGTCCATCGGCATAGAGGTCAAGCACGAGGCGGGAACCGAAGCCCAATGTATAGGCTGTGGTGGTGATGCTGCCCATCGAGTTCTCGCCTCCAGGGCGGATGATGGATGCGTAGTCTGCCTTGATGCCACCCAAGAATTTTCCTCCGTTTGAGTTCAGTTCAGCAAAGCGGTTGAGCCAAAGGAAAGAGTGCTCGAAGGTGCCATCGAAGTTGAGTGTTCCAGCCCAAATGTTGGTACTGCCCGTGTGTTTCATTGTCACATTGGGGAGGTTGAGAATGCCATCGCCTTGTTTCACGAGACGTGTGGCACCTGCCAGTGCACCACCTACAACATTGCAGGTATAATAGTGGTAGGTTGGGGCTGGCTTTGCTGAAGTGCCGCTTGATGCGTTTCCCTGTACCCATGAAGGAATGTTGAAGGTCACGATATAAGGGCTTGCACCATCTTGGATGCTTACTTTTGTGTCTTGCGTTTCACACACAATCAGATGGTCGTCGGTCGTGTTGATGGTGCCACCGTTTTTCACTTCGGTGCGTCCTGTCATTGTGTTGGTGGGAGGAGCGGTGGTGATGCCTTCTCGCTCACCGAGGAAGTAACTCTTGTGGGGTGGCTGGTTGTAACCTACTGGTTGGGTCACCATGGCATTGCGGTATTGGTGGTCAGACCAGAGGGTGGGGATGCGGTAGGTGGTGGCATGGGGTGTGGAGAAGATGCGTAGCTTGGTGTTGTCGGAGGTGCGCATCACCACTTCTTCGCGCCAGTCGCCAAAGATGTCGGCAATAGCGCAGGCGTTGTTTTTCTTTCCATTGATGGTCAGACAGCCATCGGAGTTGAACAGACGTCCTGATGGGTATTTGTAGATGGCGGCAGCGCGCCCGTCATCGGAACTTCCAGGAGAGTCATATACTTCGTCGCAGAGATCGCCATCCCAATAGATGCGTTGGTTGAGATGGGACCAATAGAATGCGTCTTTGTCGCTGTTGGTTGCTGGAGCGATGACTAAGTCCTTGACGGTGGAAACAACACCTGTTTGGGTGCTTCTGCCGATGCTGCCGATGTAGTCGTTGGAGAAGTTGCCGCACAGGGCACGTCCGTCATCGGCATTTGACTTGAAACGGTAGTAAATCTCACCTGTGGTGGCGTTGTAGTAAGTGCAGGCAGGTTGAGTCTCGTTGCAGATAAACTGTTCGGAGTATTTGCGATAAGGGTCAAGGTCGGCACAATGTTGTGCATCACCGTGTCCCAGTCCGGTGGTGCAGAGTCCCTTGCCGTTGTCGTCTATCATCATGGAACCGAAGATAATCTCATCGCGTCCATCCCAATCGACATCACCAATGGTGAAGTTGTGGAATCCGTTGCCAAACCATGGACTGCCGCCATCGTAGGCGTTCCAGCGCCAGCGCTCAGTCAGTTGGTGGGTGTTGGGATCCACATCGAGGGCACACATCTTGTGGCGGGTGTAGCAACCGCGTCCAAGAAAGATGCTGGGCTTGCGTCCGTCGAGATAAGGTGCACCGAAATAGTGTTTGGACGAGCGGTGTCCGGTATCGTTCTTTCCCCAAACGGTGGCATAGTCACTTTCATCACTCTCGAAACGTGGAAGCGGATATGCCATCGGGGTGTAAATCGCTGATTGATTTTGATAATCGTAAGGTACTGATGTTGCTCCGTTCATGTAAAGTAGATATTCGGCGCCGTTGCGCGTGTATTCATCACGTGGCGCCACATAGTTCATGTTGCCCACCTTGATGACAGTGCCATCTGCAGCATGAATAATCATGTTGTCGGCACCGCGCATAAGGCACTCCGCCTTACCATCCATGTCCCAGTCGAAGCAGATGAGGTCCCACTGTTCGTCAGGACCAGCCATGAGGTTGGGACCGAGATCGATCCACCAAAGTCGTGTACCGTCGAGTTTGTAACATTCGTAATGATGGAATTTGGTTGTATTGGAAGCGTTAAGGATGTCGCCTGCATAGTTGCGCTTGACCATCAGTTCCACCACACCATCACCATCAACATCGCCCAAGGACACGTCGTTGATGATGTATTGGGAGGTCACATCGTTGCCATTGCGGTCAAGCACAGTGGCTACGGGAATGTCGAAATAGCCGTTTTCCCATCGGGTCACAGCTTTGCTTTTCTGTTGCTCCACTCCACGTACAACGGCTGCCACTTGATAACTGCTGGAGGCATTACCAGAAGAGTGGGTGTAGTTAGACACTTGGAGATTTTCTGCTATGCGTGAACCGTTGCAGTAGAGGTTGTAGGTCACGTCGTAGTATTCTTCACCTAAGACGCGCCAACTGACAAGATTGCCGTTGTCACAGGGGACAGCCACAAGCCCTCGGTCGAGTTTGTCTGTGAAACGTTGTGCAAAGCCCATGGTGACAAGTGTCACGAAGATAAATGTAAGGATTGACTTTTTCATAAATAGGGTGTTAGTTATTGTTGTCATTTTTATAAAGTCGATAGAAAAGATGCATCAAAGTTAGTAAAAATCATTTTATTGTGTAACCATTTCAAGCAAATCTTTGCCTGTAAGTTTGTAACTGACATCAGTTCCTGCCAAAATGTTCTCGGCGAGGTCGCGTTTGGTTTGGTGCAGACGGATGATCTTCTCTTCGATGGTGTTCTTGCTGACGAGGTGATATACGGTCACGGAGCGGTTCTGGCCGATACGGTAGGTCCGGTCGGTGGCTTGTTGCTCAATGGCGGGATTCCACCATGGGTCAAGGTGGAATACATAGTTGGCTCCAGTGAGGTTCAAGCCCAGTCCTCCAGCCTTGAGGCTGATGAGGAAAAGCGGATTCTCCCCGTTCTGGAAGGCTTCCACCATCTCCGTGCGTCGTTTTAGTGGTACACCACCGTCAATATAGAAGTATTTGATGCCAAGGCGGTCGAGTTCTTTCCTTACGATATCGAAGAAACTGACGAATTGGCTGAATACCAATGCACGGTTGCCACCCTCGATGACACCTTGCAGCAGTTCGACCAATGCGGTGATTTTCGAACATTCACCCGTCCATTTGGGCTCAATGAGCTGTGCACTGCATGCGGCTTGACGCAGCCGAGTGATTTCTGCCAGCACGTGCATGTCGATGTTGCTTCCTGCTGCTTGTAACAATTTCTCGGCTCTGATGCGAATGCTCTCGTAGATGGCGAGTTCCTCTTGATTTAGTTCGACGGTATGGTAGATTTCGATTTTTTCGGGCAATTCTTTCAGCACCGCCTGCTTTGTACGCCGCAGCATGAATGGATGCACGATTTTCTCCAGTTGCTCCTGTTTCTCTTGGTCTTGGTAGCCTTCGATGGGTATGATGAACTTCTGGGAGAAATGCTCGTAGTTGCCCAAGAGTCCGGGATTGACAAACTGAAAAAGGCTCCACAGCTCACCTAAGTGGTTCTGTACAGGTGTACCTGTCAGCATCACGCGGTTGTCTGCCTGAATCTTCATGGCAGCCGCACTGGTCTTGGCGCCTCGGTTCTTAATGATGTGTGCTTCGTCCAAGCATGCCACGTTCCAATGCTTCTTTGTGATGAAATCCTGAATGCTCAGTAGGATGCCGTAGGTGGTCACTATCACGTCGCCTGCTTTGGCGTCCAAGATGACTTGCAAGCGGTTGGTGGCAAAGTTGAGGATTTTTACGTTCAGAGTTGGAGCGAATCGTTCCATTTCTGTTTTCCAGTTAGGGGCTACAGAGGCTGGCGCCACGACAAGTGATGGACCTTCTTCTTTCTTCAGTAGCAGGAAAGCAATGGTCTGGATGGTTTTCCCCAATCCCATGTCGTCAGCCAGCAAAGCACCTGCTCCCCAGCTGTTGAGACGGGCAATCCACAGGTAGCCGTTCTTCTGATAAGGACGCAGGGTCGCATTCAATTCTTTGGGTACGTCTGGGCTATAGTTGGAACCGTCGAGGATGCGTTGTCGGATTTCGATGAGTTTTTCGTCCATCTCTAACTCCATCTCCCCATGTAGGATTTCATCACCCATTAAAGCGGCACTAAAAGGGGATATCTTGATTTTTCCTCGTTCACGATTGGCAATGGCGTCGAGCGCCTTCAATTGGTTTCTCAACTTCTCGCTCAATGCAAGAAACTCACCATCGCCAATCTTCACAAACTTTCCTTTGCTTTTGCCAACCAACTCCAAGAGTTCGCTGATGCTGATGCGGGTTTGTTCATCAATGTTGACGTCTCCTTCGATGTCGAACCATTGTCCTCGCTGTTTCACTATGCCGCTCCATGTACTCGTTCCTTTTGCAAGCGAACGAATCTTGAATCCTTGTCCTTCAGGCCATTCGGCATAGAACGTGTCGGGGTGCTCCTGAATCAGTTGTACGAGGTCAAGCATGAAGTCGGGCGAATAGATTTCATGTTCGTTGAAATCTTCTCCCTCACTGTTCCAGAACTCGTTGACCAACTCGAGGTTTTGCCGTTCCATTTCCATGTTGCGCTTCACCCTCACACGCCCATTCTCATTCTCATCGATGATGATATCATTTCCCGCTCCCAAGCGGAAGGTCTTTCTGCCTCCTTGCAAGGGGCGCACAAACACTTCCACTTCCCAATTGCCTCCCTGCTTGGGACTAAGTCTGAAGCCCACGCTCCATTGTCCATCCACGATGGGCAGGGTGCTACCGCCTTCAATGAGTGATGAGTGCAGTTCCACCTTACCACCGATTTTTGCTAACAGGCTTCGTAGCGTTGGTTCCGCTTCAAGTGGAAGACTGCCTAATTGTAGCAGTTTTACATAATATCCACGAATGTCATTGGGGATGTTGATGAGGCTGTAATGCGTGGGTGAATCTTCCACAATCACAAGGTCGTCTTTGGCATGTCCTAATGGCACGTTTGACTTGACCACAAATCTGTCGTCTTCTTTCTCCACAATCAGATAGGGTTTGTCTCGATCCACCTTCACCAGTTCGAAAGGTGCTGTACGTCCGACATACAGGCGGCTTTCGTCCACCATTTCCTCTATCACGTGTTCCAATTGCAGTTCCCAATGGTCACTATGGTTCAGTCTTGCGAGGATGCGGCGGTCAGCATTGTTCATGCATTCCACCTCTCCTTTTCTGTATCGGGCATCGCTCAGTCGCTTGCCGTTGCCCCATGCACCGTTTTTAAGCCGTGTTTGTTCCCTCACTTGGATGGCATGTGAATCTGTTGACTCGCGGATGTACATCAAGCGCGTCTCAGGTTCTTCTTCTGCAGGTTTGAAGCCATCAGCCTCGTCAAGCAATCCTTCAAGCACCGATTCCCATTCTGCTTTGTGGTAGATGTTCACAAGGGTGGGGTGGTTGCCAAACCGATGGCGGAGCGATTCACGTTCGTGGTCGTAGAAGGGAAGGTATTTTGACATCTCGTGTTGTAGTATCGCAAGGTGCGGGATGCAGAGGTTGATGTCCATATTGGCTGTTGAATAGCCTAAATAGTTGGCAATGAGGAAGGACAGATGACGGAAGATGGGGGGAAGGATACCGGTGACGCTTTCTTCATACATTTTCTGCACTTGTTCTTTGTGCAGGGAGATGCTGATGTTGCAGAAATCTTCAGCCAAAAGTTTCGCCGGCAGCATTTGCGGATTGCTTCTCACCTCCATATTTGCCACAAGTTCTCTTAGTCGGGCACGGCATGCTGATGCAATTTTCTCGTTGTCTGTCGCCTGTTGTCTGTTGTCTGTTGTCTGTTGTTCCTCAGCAGCCACAACCATGTATGACAGCACCAGATAGAAGGTTTGCAGCGCATTTTGGAAATAGCCTCTTGTACCTCCTTCTTTCAATTGGGTCTTCAGGGCCATGTCGAACCATTGTACCGCTTCTACATTCTTGTTGGCACAGAGGTTGCGTAAGGCTCCCAAGGTGTAGCCCGCTGCGATGTTGGAGTAGATGCCTCCTTGGGGTGTTTGTCCTGTGGCGATGTATTCATAGAGTTCCACATCCGCCACCAAACGGCATCGGGCTGATTCGGTGATGGCATTGTAATTTCCGATGATGGTCAATATCAGCGTGGTATCCACCACCTGGTCATGGATGATGAGGTAATCAGCCAGATGTTCATAATAATGCATGAAGGATTCTGCCGGCAGGTTCTCAAACAGGGACTGGAATCGTGGTTCTGTTGCCACACTGTAGAAGAGGCTTACTTGGTCTTTTCCAATCACGTTGGCGCTATTGCATAGTTGGTAGTTGCTTTCCACCAATTGTTTGATGGCGTACCGCACGAACATATGGGTTTGCCCGCTGAAATGCTGCAACTTCTGGAATGCCAGCAACAAATCCTTTCGACATTCGTAAAGGTACCACAAGGTTGGAACGATGTCATCGGCATTCACGCTATAGCGCGGCATGTTGGAATACCAATCTTTTCCTTCCTGTTTGAAGATGCCTTTTTGCAAGAGTTCTTCCAGTGCCGCGGTGCCATCGAATGCCGTAAAGCAATAGTGCCCCAACAGATAGATGTGCTCATCCATCCGCTTATTGGAGCCAAGTCCAGTGTCTACATAGAAGCACAAAAGCCGTTGTGCATCCTCGCTCAGTTGCTCGTATTTGTCAAAAAACATCCTTCAGAAGTTGTGTTATGTGAAAAGCGTGCAAAGTTACGAATAAGTGAGCACAATACAAAGGGAAAAAGTCTATTTTTCGTTTTATTGTAAAACGTGAGTAGCTTTGATACGCTCTACCCCATATCCTCCTTGCCTATATGTATGTAAATGAGCTCTCAACGGAGGAAATCAGAATGTCAAGCCCTTTGGTGTTATGGTAGAGGTAACATTAGAATAAATAAATGTAACGTAAATGATGTCGGATTTGAGAAAAAAGGAACAATGGGGGTGGGTTCGCCAGACGTCAGCCTCGGTCATGAAGCCTTTTGATGTCTATGCACAATTGGCATCCACAGAGGATTTCATCCCGTTTGATTTTTCAGAAACAGGTATTGAAAATGTGGCGTCTGTCTTGCATTTAGGTGAGGAGCAGTATTACGACTTGCAGGGCAGAAGAATCGCAGACCTTTCCAACGTTGCTAAAGGTCAGTTCGTCATTGTGCGCACTTCCGATGGAACAGTACGCAAGGTAATGGTGAAATAGACTTTGTGTTTGTATAAAGAATGCCGCCCAACGATGAACTGTTGAGCGGCATTTTTATTGTCAAGTTGAAAAAGCATGATTAATGTTCTCCTATTTTTCCCGACATGATATCGATGAGTTCGTTGGTGATGCTTTGCTGACGGGTCTTGTTGTAGAGGAGGGTAAGTTCCTTCAACAGGTCGTTGGCATTGTCATCGGCGGTCTGCATTGCTAACATACGGGCTGCGTGTTCACTGGTGAGGGAATCGAGCAGGATGCCATAGACTTTTGCGTTGAGCAGACGTGGAAATAGAGATGTGAGGAGTTCTTCGGGTGAGGGCTCAGTTAAGTAAGTTGAGAGTTGAGAGTTGAGAGTTGAGAGTTGGCTATCGTCTTGTTGTTGGTCATCAGCCCGCATGGAACTGTTAACTGTCAACTGTAAACTGTCAACTTGAATGACTTGGGAACCCATCGACTTGAAATGGTGATAAATGAACTCAACTTCATCAATCTCCTTGTGTTGATACAATTCGATGGCATACGCTACAAGAGCCGAAACACCCGTGATGTCGTTGTTTTTTCCTATCTTGTCGAGCAATTGAACAAAATCTGTGTTAAGTTCCCTCTCCGTCTTTCTCAGTTCATGGGCAATTTTCTTGCCGATAGGTAACAAGTGTACTTGCTTGCCCATCTGCTCCAATTCCTGTATGCGACTGAGGGTGGCCTTGCCCATATTGCTGTTGAACGCACCGCACAGACCGCTGTTGGAAGAGATGGGGATGAGGAGAGATCCAGACCCCTCTCCCGCCTCCCCTGCAGGGGAGGAGTATATACTTTGTTCGATTGTCTCTAACTCATTGGCAGAGATACTACTCCCTCCCTTCAGGGAGGGTGAGGGGAGGGTCTGGAGACTGCCAACAATCCTCTCCAATTCGTCCTTATACCGCAAAAATGCCTCCGTCATCCCCTGTGTGTGATGGAGTTTCGCGCTTGCCACCATGCGCATGGCACTGGTGATTTTCTGCGTGTTGCGGACAGACGCGATGCGGCTTTTTATTTCTTTGAGAGAAGCCAAGAGAATTTACTATTTGACGATTTACAATTTACAATTTGATGTTGGAGGCAGTTTGTTCGATGATGGCGGTGATGTTGTCATCAATCTTACCTTCTCGAAGCGGTGTGAGCACATCCTCTTGATGAGTGGTGCGAAGGAGGTCAAGGAAGGCTGCCTCAAAGTCACGTGATTTCTCTACGGGTATATCGCGCAATAATCCGTGGGTGCCACAATAGAGAATGGCAATCTGCTCTTCTACGGGCATAGGCTGATACTGCTTTTGGATAAGCAATTGGGCGTTCTTGCGACCTTTGTCGATCGTGAATGCGGTGACAGGATCCATGTCGCTGCCGAACTTCGAGAAGGATTCCAACTCACGGTATTGGGCTTGGTCAATCTTTAGGGTACCAGCCACCTTCTTCATGGCTTTCAACTGAGCGTTACCACCCACACGAGAGACGGAGATACCTACGTTGATGGCAGGGCGAACGCCTTGATTGAAAAGGTCGGTCTCCAAGAAGATTTGTCCGTCGGTGATAGAGATGACGTTGGTGGGGATATAGGCAGACACATCGCCTGCTTGCGTCTCAATGATGGGCAATGCGGTGAGCGAACCGCCTCCACGCACCTTGCCACGCAAGCAATCGGGCAGGTCATTCATCTGCTCTGCCACCTCTTGCTGACTGATGATTTTGGCTGCACGTTCCAACAGACGGGAATGGAGATAGAAGATGTCACCAGGATAGGCTTCACGTCCTGATGGACGTTTCAGAATAAGCGACACCTCGCGATAGGCAACAGCCTGCTTCGAGAGGTCATCATACACCACGAGTGCATGGCGACCTGTGTCGCGGAAATATTCTCCGATGGCGGCACCTGCGAAAGCAGCGTAATACTGCATGGCAGCAGGGTCACTGGCGGTTGCCGACACAACGATGGTGTAGTCCATCGCTCCTTTCTGCTGAAGGGTGTTGACGATGGTGGCGACAGTGGAGCCCTTTTGTCCGATGGCAACATAGATACAATAGACGGGTTTACCTGCCTCGTAGTTGGCACGTTGGTTGATGATGGTGTCGATGGCGATGGCGGTCTTGCCCGTCTGGCGGTCACCGATGATAAGTTCACGCTGACCTCTGCCAATTGGAATCATGGCATCGACCGCCTTCAAACCTGTCTGCAACGGCTCGTTGACGGGTTGACGGAAGATGACTCCTGGGGCTTTGCGCTCCAAGGGCATGTCGAATGTCTCACCAGTGATGGCTCCCTTACCGTCGATGGGGTGTCCGAGGGTATCGACCACACGTCCCACCATGCCTTCACTCACGGCGATGGAGGCAATGCGCCCCGTTCGTTTCACGGTATCACCTTCCTCGATGTTGTCGGTCGGACCCAACAACACGGCTCCCACATTGTCTTCCTCAAGATTCATTACGATGGCCTCCATGCCATTGTCGAATGCGAGGAGTTCACCTGCTTCCGCATTGCGTAGTCCGTATGCACGTACCACACCGTCGCTGACTGTGAGCACAGTGCCTACCTCAATCTCGTTGCCGAGGGTATTTTCTTCATTGTCGATGTCAGCGAGTTGCTGGCGCAACATCGCCGTCACCTCACTTACTTTTATGGAATCGGACATAATTCTTTTCTGATGAGTTCCAATTGATGTTTGTAACTGTAGTCGTAATGGCGGTCACCGATGCGGAGACGGAAGCCGCCGATGAGTTTGGGGTTCACCCTGCGTTCGCACTCCACTTCGCGATGTCGGTGTGCCTTGATGCGTTGAGTCAGGTGGTCGATGGTGCCGTTATCAACTTCCACTGCTGTCTCGAACACTACATGGTCAATGCCATGATGTTCGCGATAGAGGTCTTGATAGACGAAGATAATCATGCGAATCTGATTCTCACGATGGTTGTCCAACAGCAAACGGAGAAATCTTGTGTACAAGGTGGTGGCTTCAGGATCAAGCCCCGATGCAAGCACAAGCAGCGTGTATTTCTTTTCTTTTGTCACACGCGGATTGATGAGTGCCATCTGCAAGTCTGGCTCCGCTTTCATGCTGTTATGGAGCACGCCCAAGTGCTCATAGACCTGTTGGTCTACGAACTGCGCCTTTGCCTCCTCGAAGAGGGCTGTGGCATACCGTTTAGCGATGCTTCCATTTATCATGAGAGTTTAGGGCTTAGAGTTTAGGGTTTAGAGATGGTCAATGAGTTGTTCGATGGTTTTCTGCTGCACAGCATCGTCCTTCATCCGTTCGCCAATCACCTTCTCGGCAATGTCGAGAGCGAGGGTTGCCACTTCTTTTCGCACGTCCTGCAAGGCACGTTCCTTCTCCGCCAGAATGCTTTGCCGTGCTTCCTCTATCATCTGGTTGGCTGAGGCTTGCGCCTCTTCTTGCGCCGCCCGAACGATTTGCTGTTTCTCCTGCATGGCTCCAGCAATGATGTCTTTCTGCTGTGCTTTGGCATCAGCCAACAGTTTCTCGCCCTCAGCCTGAATCGTAGCCAACTTTTCGTTGGCTTGTTTGGCTGAGAGGAGCGACATCTCGATGAACTCCTTACGCTCGTTGATGGCCTTCACGATGACTGGGAAGCCGAACTTCGCCAGCAGGAAGAACACCACGCCGAAAGAGAGAACCATCCAGAAGAGCAGTCCCGGGTCTGGTGTGAGTGGATTCATGGTTGATTACTTTAGTACGACGAGCAGGCACACCACAATGGCAAAGAGTGCCACACCCTCAATGAAGGCGGCGGTCAGAATCATGGATGTGCGGATGTTGCCTGCTGCCGAAGGCTGACGGGCAATGCTCTCTGTGGCTGACTTACCAATCATACCGATGCCGAAAGCGGCACCAATCACTGCGATGGCAGCACCGATGGCTGCTCCGATTTGTGCGAGGCTCATGCCTGCTTCTACTGCTTCAAGAATCATAATGTTAATTTACAATTTAACTATTTACTATTTACTATTTACTATTTGCAATTTAACTATTTACTATTTATTCATCGTGCGCCAATCCGATGAAGTTGGCGGTCAGAATGGTAAACACGTATGCTTGGATGAATGCCACGAGTAGTTCGAGGCAATTCATGAATATGCAGAAAAGGACACTGACTGCGGTCATCGAGGCACACATGGCGGTGCCCATCTTTGCGGTGACAAAGACCACGCTGGTCAAAGCGAGAATGATGATGTGTCCTGCCATGATGTTGGCAAAGAGACGGACGGTGAGTGAGAAGGGCTTGGTGAACACACCGATGAACTCAATGGTCGGCATGATGGGCAGCGGTGCTTTAAGGAAAATAGGCACGTCTGGCCAGAAGATGCTCTTGTAGTAACCTTTGGGCGCAAAGAAATTGATGGCGATAAAGGCGGAGACGGCACAGGTCAACGTTACAGCAATGTTGCCCGTCAAGTTCGCTCCCCCAGGGAATACAGGGAGGAGTCCCAAGAGGTTGCTCGTCAGGATGAAGAGGAACACGGTCATCAGATAGGGCGAGAACCGTTCATAGCCATGTCCGATACTCTCTTTCGCCACATCCTTGTCAATAAAGTCGATGACTGCTTCCATCATACCCACAAAGCCACCTGGTGCTTTCTTGCTTCCATTCTTCCTGTACCATCGTGCCAAACCTAACACTACTGAGCAGAGCAGGGTACACACGATGAACAGTTCCAACACGTTCTTCGTGATGCTGATGTCGAAGGGACGTTCACCTGCCGCATTGACAATCTTTCCCTCATAGTCACCCTCCTCGGCGATGTGATAGCCTTGATAGGTGGCACCATGTTCCAGTTTATTCGACATGAATACATCCACACCCTGTTCTCCAATGAGGATGCAGGGTAGGGGAATTACAGCCCCTTCTACAATGTGCCATTCATAACTGTCGCCCAAGTGCTCGAAGATGAGTTTGGACACGTCCAAACCTTCCTCTGCTCTCATCGGTGCAGCGAATCCTAACACACATATAATATATATGAGGAGTTTCTTCATCATGTCTTTATGATTCACCCAGCATACGGACTGGCTCACATACTACTGTTATTTCGTCGTTCTCTATTCTCACCACACCATTGCCACAATTGATTTCTTCACTTTCCGTGTGGATGCTCCCCTCCTTTAGTTCTGCAATCATGGGTGCATGACCCGGCAAGAACTCCATGAGTCCTGTTGTTGATGGGAACTGAAAGCGTTCCACATCCCCGTCGTAGGTCGCCCCTGTAGGTGTGATGATTTGTAGATGCATAATTCCTAATTGGCTACGCCGAGCTAAAGGTTCCTAATTCCTAATTCCTCTTTCAACTTTCGTCCTTTCTCAAATGCCTCTTCGATGGTGCCGACATTCAGGAACGCTTGTTCGGGCAGGTCGTCACACTCGCCGTCCAGGATCATCTTGAAACCCTTGATGGTGTCTTCGATGCTCACCATCACACCTGGCACACCCGTAAACTGCTGTGCCACGGCAAATGGTTGCGAGAGGAAACGTTGCACACGGCGGGCACGGTTCACGGTTGTCTTGTCCTCGTCGGAGAGTTCCTCCATACCAAGAATGCTGATGATGTCCTGCAACTCTTTGTTCCTTTGCAGAATCTGCTTCACCCGCTGTGCCGTCTGGTAGTGTTCCTCACCCACCACGTTAGGGTCGAGGATGCGCGAAGTGGAATCCAGTGGGTCAACGGCAGGATAGATGCCCAACTCTGCAATCTTACGGTTCAGCACCGTTGTGGCATCCAAGTGCGAGAACGTTGTGGCTGGAGCTGGGTCGGTCAAGTCGTCGGCAGGCACATATACGGCCTGTACTGAGGTGATGGAGCCGTTCTTTGTCGATGTGATGCGCTCTTGCATCTGTCCCATCTCACTGGCAAGCGTAGGTTGATAACCCACGGCAGAAGGCATACGTCCCAACAGGGCTGAAACCTCCGAACCAGCCTGCGTGAAACGGAAGATGTTGTCGATGAACAGCAGAATGTCGCCACCCCTGCCACTGCTCACGCCGTCACGGAACGATTCTGCAATGGTCAAGCCTGACAATGCCACGCTGGCACGTGCACCAGGGGGCTCGTTCATCTGTCCAAACACAAGGCTTACTTGGCTCTTCTTCAGTTCCTCTTTGTCAATGAGGCTCAAGTCCCATTTCCCCTCTTCCATCGCTTCTTTGAACTTGTCGCCGTAGCGGATGACACCGCTCTCAATCATCTCGCGAAGCAGGTCGTTTCCCTCACGTGTGCGTTCTCCCACACCCGTGAAAACTGAGAAACCGTTGTTCTTCTTTGCTACGTTGTTGATGAGTTCCTGAATCAGCACAGTCTTGCCCACACCGGCACCGCCAAAGAGACCAATCTTACCGCCCTTGGCGTAAGGTTCAATGAGGTCGATGACCTTGATGCCTGTGTAAAGCACTTCCTGTGCAGGACTCAGTTCTTCAAACTTCGGTGCTTCCCGATGGATGGGTAGTGCTCCCTCGCGATTCATCTCCTCCATGCCGTCGATGGCATCACCGCTCACGTTCATCAGTCGTCCCTTCACCTGTTCACCCACAGGCATAGTGATGGGACGCCCCAACGCCACCACCTCCATGCCTCGTCGGAGTCCATCTGTGCTCTCCATGGCAACACATCTCACGGTGTTCTCGCCCAGATGCTGCTGCACCTCCACCACCATGCGCCGTCCTTCTGTACGCTCGATGGTTAAGGCGTCATGGATACGCGGCAATTTCTCTGCCGAGAACTGCACGTCCACCACTGGGCCAATAATCTGTGATATCTTTCCCTTGATTTGTTCCATTGTACAATAGGTTGATGATGCAAAATTGCAAAAAAATATTGAAACAACACCATCTAATCCTAAAAAAGTTGGCGAAAGATGGAAACTTTCACAAATTCTTCCTACCTTTACAGCATAAATGCTAAATCGTAAATTAAATGGCTTTAATCAAGACAGTGTGCGGCTTGACTCCGAAATGGGGCGAAGGCTGCTATTTCAGTGAAAACGCTACAATTGTGGGCGATGTGCAGATGGGTGACCAGTGTACGGTGTGGTTCAATGCGATCGTGCGAGGAGACGTCAACTACATCAAGATAGGCAACCGTGTGAACATACAGGACGGGTCGTGCCTGCATACATTATATAAGAAGGCAGCCATTGAGATTGGCGACGATGTGACCATCGGGCATAACGTGACGCTGCATGGCTGCACGGTGAAGAGTGGTGCGCTCATCGGTATGGGTGCAACGGTGCTCGACGACGCTGTGATAGGTGAAGGTGCGATTGTCGCTGCTGGGGCTTTGGTGCTGAAGGGCACACAGGTGGGTGATGGCGAACTGTGGGGAGGGGTGCCAGCCAAGTTCATCAAGAAGGTGGACCCTGAGCAAGCAAAAGAACTTAATGTCGGCATTGCCCAGCATTATATCATGTATGCCGATTGGTATCGGGACAGCACCCCGCAGCCTGTACTGGATATGATTTAGAAAGGGCGTACTCCTCGGGTACGATGTGCCGTAGTCGAGGAGTACGCAGTGTCGTACCCGAGGGGTACGCTATAGAAAAGATTTATTGAATCACCACTTTTCGGACTGTTTCTCCTGTTTTCATCATGTAGATGCCCGGTTGTGTGGGTTTTGCCACTTGGATGCCATTTAGCGTATAGTAGGTGGCAGTGGAAGTTTGGCTGCTGGCAATCTCACCGATGGTCATGGCATCAGCACCGCCCATGAACTTGAAAGAAATAAGTCCACCATTTTCTTGGATGTCGGTGATGGGCTTGTTCATGTTCTTTGTCCCGTCGGTGTTTTTGTTGAAGAGTGCCCCTCCGTAGGAATCGTGTGAGCCGTTGATGAGTTGGGTCACATGGGAGTTTCCTGGAAAGAGATGGGATTGGTATTGTTCAGCGTTGATGTTGTATGTCTTGTTGTAGTAACTGCCGTATTTTTTTCCTGCGGGTATGATGCTCATGCGCTGATGTTTTTTTATGGTGTTGACCCCATTTGTAACCCATGCCTCTCGCTGATAGTCCACGTGAATGACGAGCAGCCCGTGTATGCCTGTGTTGTAATCTACATACCTGAACCAGCCTTTGGACTGTCGGTTTTCGAGAATGAAGTATTCGTTGTGGTTGCCATCGTTATAGATGATGTATGCTACAGGTTCATCATGAAGGTTGGGCATATCGGTGATGGTGGTGGGTTCGTTCAGTTCTATCAGGTCGAGCCATCCGGCAAACCATCGTTCGTAGGCTGTGAATCCAGTGGGGCTTTCGCTGTATCCTGTTGCCCCACAGCCGCTTCCTGATGCCATGATGTCCCAATGCTGCATGTTGAAACCTCCATTGTATTTGGTGTCGTAGAAGTCGGGCAGACCCAGACAATGGCTGAATTCATGACAAGCTGTTCCGATACCGTCCATGATGTTGCTGGTTGTTCCTCTCAATTCGCAACTCATGGCATAGGTGTTAATGGTGTATCCGCCCAATTTGAAAGGGCCTTCACCATCATTGTATTTCCTTAGCAATGTGAGTGAAGATTCGTGTGGCCAGATGGTGCTTTCAGCGGCTCCAGCATGTTCTCCGTAGCCAGCATAGATAATATAGACTTGGTCCACCTCTTTGTCTCCATCCCAATCGTAATCAGCCCAATTGATATCGTATTTCTGATTTGCCAATCTGCATGCTTCAGTGGTTAATTCTCCCACCCTTTTGTCTTCGCCATTGGAATCATTCTCGCCATAATAGGTGTTTGCGTGGCTGACTTCGATGGGACCAAATACGTCAAACGTCAGGTCGAATTGTCCGTAGGACTGGTCGTAGAAGTAGTCGTGTACAGAGCCGGCATTGTGGTCCTCGTTATACCCCACTTGGTTAAACATCCTGTAGAACTTCTCAGGTGTATGTTTGCTCTTCATCGCCAGATTGGGAAATTTCACCAGAAGGACGATGCCTTTCTTTTTACCAATATAGGCAGAGGGGTAGCCAAATGCCTGACGGGTTTTGTTTTCTGCTGCTCGCTGTTGACGACGCAGGTTAAGTCGGGTGCTTTTTTCGCTCCAAGCTTTGTTGATGGAGTCAGCCAGTTCGGGAGCCAATCGCCAGTCTCCGTTTGTTTCCTTCACGACGGGCGTGCCGTCCAGCGTAGCATAGAAATGGCAACATTCATCACCGAACAGCGTGATGGTTAACATGGTGCCATCGCTGTTTGTCACAGTGAAAGGCTTCACGTTGGCAGGAATGCCCCATGCCCAACCTGTGGCAAGAAGCAAGAGAAATGAGAGTATAAGACGTTGTATCATAATAAAAACGGTACAAAGATAGTGATTTTAATTAGGAATTTAGGAATTGGAATTTAGGAATTGTTGCTTTGGTGATGAAAAACCAATCTTTTTAACAAAAAAAATCCCATTTTTCGTGTTCATTTCCTTGTTCTTTCCTATCTTTGCATCATCAAAACCAGATTAACAATGAACTTGAGATTTTTGACAGCATCCATTTTGTGGATTCTCACCATGTTGGCAAGTGCTAATGATGGTGTGTTTTATGTAAATGGTAACCAGATTGTTCCCTTGCAGGAAACGGATGTGGCAGTGACAAAGGAAGTGCTGACTATCAGTATACAAGATGATGGATATGCTACAGTGGACGTGTTGTATGAATTCACGAATCGTGGAGCCGCGAAAGTGGTGGATGTGGGTTTTGAGGCATCGGCACCTTACAATACGGGCGACAAGTTGGATAAGATGGGTAAACATCCTTACATTTACGACTTCACCGTTGAGATGAATGGAACGAAACTCCCTATTCGCAACTATGTGGTGCATCATAGTTCAGAAGATGAACCCACCGATTTTGTACCGCTTGACCTCAATCAGTGGCGCGACCTTGAGGATTCTGATGATGCGATCTCAGGCATCATTAATAAGCAGACTAAAGAAAACATCGACTATTCCTATGCATATTGTTTCAAAGCCAACTTTAAGGAGGGCAAGAATGTGGTTCATCACACTTACCGATATCAGATGTCAGGGGGAATCTATAACCATTTCGGCATTCCCTATTGGTTGAAGCCAGCCATGCGTTGGGCAAACCATCAGATAGATGATTTCACACTTCGCATCAAGGCAGAGAAAACAGCCAAGCAGTTCTGTATAGCCAAAGATCCGATGTGGAGTGCTGCCCAATGGCGTTTGGCAGAGGGGACAGGTAAGATGCATGTCGTTAATGGCGGATATGACATGGAGTATTATGAGTTTTCTTTGCGCAATGGCACTTATGAATGGCACGCTAAGAATTTCCGTCCAACGGATGACATCCATATTGATTCTGCAGAAGGGGCTCTTTTCTCTCGTGAGGATTTCAAATTGGGACGTTTTTATGACCGTACAGCCCCCATGAATATGTTGGTGCCTTACGAAATGATGGAAGAGACGGATGACGACCCTCGGATTCCTGCTAATACCACGACCAATGGCATTCCAAACTCTCGCATCTTGCGTAATCTTCCTTACGCTAATCGTGGGTATGTGTTCAAAGACCAGAAATTGGCTGCCTATTTCAAGTCGCTTTGGTGGTATATGCCTGATCCCAACTGGAATCAGGACACTTCTGACTTCACCGAGGAGGAGCGGAAACTTGTTAATGATTATAAATGATAAACTCAACTTTCGGAAGTCACAAAAACCACAGATTGCACAGATTACACGGATTTTTTTTAACAACGAATTTCCCTAATTTTACGAATTTTTCTTTTCAATGCCGCAAGCGGCAACGAAGGAAAACGAATGGAAGGCGTTCCACATTCGGAGAAATCAGAAGAATTTCATTCGGCGGGCTTGCCCATAAAAACAATTCGGAAAATTGGCTACGCCGAGCTAAAGGTTCGTTGTTGAAAAAAAGAACTCCCGAAACTTAAATGATAAACAATATTCTATAATCTTCCATTATGAAAAAGTTATTTTTAACATCACTCTTGATGCTGTTTTCCGTTTCAGCAGCATTTGCACTCAAAGTTGACAAAATTGTAAGCATCTCTGTAAAAGATGATAAAGGTAAAACAGAGTCGCGTTCTTACAGGCTTTATGTGCCTGACAATGTAAAGGATAATGCACCGCTGGTGGTTTCCCTTCATGGTGCCAATGGCAATCAGTGGGCTAACCGTCCAATGACGACAGAGGTGGCTGATGAAGAAGGCTTCATCGTGGTTTATCCACAAGGCAAGACCGTCGATTTCTATTTGGCAGGCATGAACACGACGGGTTGGGTGTCTTCTGGGGAAGTCAATGCTGATGTCGAGTTTATAAAAGCTATCATTGAAGATGTGAAAAAGAATTATTCAGTGGATAGCAAACGCATTTATTGCTGTGGATTCTCTAATGGCGGCATGATGACCTATGCGCTCTCCAATACATGTGCTGACATCTTTGCAGCATTTGCATCCATTAGTGGATTCCAAATGAATGAATTCCACTTCCGCCACACTGGTGCACGCCCTGTGCCATTCCTGCACATTCATGGAAAGGCAGACGATTTTGTGAAGTATTCTTTGATGCCCACCATTGTGGACGAAATGGTGGCACGCATCGGCGCAAATCCTGTGCCAGTAAAGACGACCGTTCCTGGCAAATACACCAAGAGTGTTTATGAGGCAACCGAAGGTGGCTTCCCATACGTGTACTATGAAATGGACGGAATGGGACATAACGACATGACAAACAACACGCCAGAAGGTAATTCTGCCAAGACCATGTGGGCTCACTTCAAGCAGTACACGCTGGACACTCCTTGTGATGCCACGCTCAAGTGGATGCCACGTGTGGAGGAAGAAGGCTATAAGCCTGCTCAGCACGGATGGATAAACACCGGTAAATCCATCCTTCGTTATGGTGGTGCCAAGCATGCCAGCGACAATAGCGACCACAATGTGTATCGCTCGTTCCAACTTGACAAGGGTAACTACAAACTGACCTTTAAATCTTCTGGTGATGTGGGTAAGAAATTCCTGGTGCGTATCAAGAAGATAGGTGGAGATTATGTACTTGACACGACTGCTGAAGTGGGCGAAGACGCCGCCTTCTGCTTTAAGGTCGAGGATGGTTGGGGTGAATATATCTTTGCTTTGACTCGCAATGATAATGCCGATAACATCAGTGTTACCAACATTGCGCTTCATTCTGCCACGGCAGAGGAAATGACTTCCGTTTCAGCATTGGAGGCATCTTCTATGGATACACCAAGGTATTATAACTTAGCAGGTGTCCCATCCTCACGACTACGGAAAGGCTTTAATATTGTTCAGACAGGTCCTAACGCTTCCAAAACAATCTTTGTGAAGTGAAAAAAGAGAGACGTGAAAGTTAATGCAGGAAAATTTGTTTGTGTAAAATTGTTTTCCTGCATTAACTTTTATATTTTAATGAGGTCTTTAGATATGAATAACGTAGAAGAAGGTTGGTCATGGGACTGTTCAAGATAGGACGGCAAGTTGATGATATGCCGACGTTTGAAGCCGTGCTGAAACAGTACGAACGCCCTGTCTATTGGCACATCAGACGCATGGTGGTGAGTCATGAAGATGCGCAGGATGTCATGCAGGAGACTTTCATCCGGGTGTATCAGGGATTGGAGAAACTTAGGAAGAAGGAGATGCTGAAGGTCTGGGTGTATAGGATTGCCACGAATGAGTGCCTTCGCCATCTTGCCAAGGTGCGTGAGCGGGCGGTTTCAGAGGTGTGTGAGGAGGATGTGTTGTTGGCGCGGCTGACCGCTTCGGAATATGTCGATTTTGATGATGTGGCAGGGGTTCGTCTGCAAAAGGCAATCCTCCGTCTGAGCCAGCAAGAAAGAACCGTGTTCAATATGCGGTATTACGACGAGATGAGTTATGAGGAAATTGGTGAGGTGACGGGCAGCAATGTGTCAACACTAAAAGTGGCTTATCACCACGCTAAAGAGAAAATAAAAAAGGAACTATTAAAATAGGGAGATATGGAAGATCTTTTTAACGACAGCAACAAACGGATGCCATACACGGTGCCGGACGGTTTCTTTGAAGAGATGCATGAGCGCCTGATGACGTCTTCTCGCATGCTTCAGCCTGCCCCCAGAAGTCAATCGACAAGGAGATTCTGGATGTCGGCAGCCGCAGCCGTGCTGCTTATAGCAGGTGTGTCGTTCTATGCCCTCCGCCAGACGGAAAAGACGGATGCACCGCTTTTGGCAGATCAACAAGAGAGTGTTGAGGCGTATATGACAGACGATGCGCTTGATGAGTGGATTGCTATCTATGAGAATATTGACAACACGATTTTATAACCCTTAAAAACATTTACGAAGATGAAAAGAATCATTACTATGGCAGTGGCTATCCTCCTGATGGCAGGAAGCACACTGATGGCTCAAACAAGGCAGGGGAACAGACCCCCCAGATTGACAGAGGAACAAATATCCCAAAAGTTGGCATTGCGAATGGCGCGTCACCTTCAACTTGATGAAGACAAGACAGCCAAGTTCACGCCAATCTATGTGGAATACCGCAATGACCTGAAACAAGTGTGGGAGAAGTATTCATCTCACCCGAAAATGGGAAAACCTGCAGCAGGGGGAAAACAGCACCGGTTTACAGAAGAAGAACTGAAACAGATAAACGCCAACCGTTTTGCTCGCAGCCGTGCTACGATTGACGTGGAAGAGAACTATTACAAGCGTTTCTTGACAGTTCTCACTCAGCAGCAGTATGACATGATGTTGAAACTCGAGAAGATGCATCTGCAGCGCATGAAAAATGAGCGGATGAAACGGATGCAGCAGTGTAAACCCCAACCTAAGCGCTCATTCCATCCTGGCAGAAATACTGATGCGAGACAACGTAAGGTTCAAGCATCTGAAAACTTGGTGTCAAGCATAGAAAAAACACCATCGCAAGAAGAAAAGAAGAGTGACCGCTGGATGTCTATGAGCGGGGCGCAGTTGGATGGGATTCCCACAACGTCAGGTATATATATCAATGGTGGAAAGAAGGTGATGATTAAGTGAGCGCAATAAATTTTCTCATTTAGAATTCTATACCGAACGTATGTAATAAAAATAGAACACGACAAAAAAACATGATTTCTTTTACATGAAAAAGAGTGATTGGAGAGATAGGTTCGCAGGGATGCGAGCCTTCTCTTTTTTTGCTCTGTAGGGTTTTGTGATAAGGTCTTGCCGCATTCTTGTAAGGTTCGAATGCTTTTAATCTGAACCTCGTAACATGGAGAAAAAGAAAAGTAACGTGTAACAAAGCCTTTTGACTCTTTTGTGTGTAACTTTGCAAACGAAATTACTTTTACTCAATCTATTTCCACAAACTCATGAAACAAATCCTTTACCGCTTGTTTTCTGTCTTGTTTATGATGACAGCGACGATACCCTTTTTCGCACAGACACTGACATTTAGCCATCCACATGGTTTTTATGATGCGGCATTCTCCACCGAAATCATTTGCGATGAGGAATTACCTGTTGAAGTGCCTATTCGATATACGCTGGATGGTAGTGAGCCAACGGATAATAGCCCTGTTTATTCAGCCCCCATCCACATTAAAGGAAACTCGATTCTGCGTGCTGTGGCACTTGCTGACACGGGACGCGTCACGCCAATCGCCACAGTGACGTATCTTTTCATGGATGATGTGTTGAAGCAGTCAAACAAACCAGAGGGCTATCCGGTTAAATGGGGAAACTATACAGACACCTGGGGCACAGCCGTTGCGGACTATGAGATGGATCCGGAAATGACTTCAAATCCCGTGTTGGCGAAAAAAATCCGAGAGGGTTTTCTTTCCTTGCCCGTAGTGAGCATCGTGACAGATAAGGATAACCTTTTCAGTCATGAAAATGATCCAGAAACGGGCGGGATCTATATATTTACAGGTCCTCCAGTTGGCGACCCGACGGGACATGGTTGGACGCGTCCAGCCAGTGTAGAACTGTGGAGTCCCTCATCACAAGCAGGGAAACTTGATTTCTCGGTCACTTGTGGACTTCGTCTTCATGGTGGTCATGGTCGTCTGGCAGAGAAAAATCCAAAGCACTCTTTTCGTCTGGTGTTTAAAGAACAATATGGGAAGAAAACATTGAAATACCCTCTTTTCGGGGAGAATGAGCCAGCCAAATTCGACCAACTTGTGCTGCGTTGCCATTTCGGGAACTCATGGCAGCATTGGTCGGAGTCCAATCGTGTTAAAGCACAATATACCCGTGATGTATGGGCACGTCGTATGCAGCGTAAGATGGGGTGGACGAGTGCCAATGCTCTTTATGTACATGTGTTCCTCAATGGAATGTATTGGGGACTTTACAACATTGCCGAACGGGTGGACGACCAGTTCGGGAAAGACCATTTGGGTGGTACGAAAGCCGATATTGATGTCATAAAGGTGGAAGAAGATGGCGGCAATCATCTTGAAGCCACAGAAGGTGACATGGAAGCATGGGAACAGATGGTGCAGGTGGCAGCAATGGCTGAAGATGATGACTATTATTACCAATTGCAGGGTAAGGATGCAGATGGCAACGACGATCCCGACCAGGAGGCCTTGCTTGACGTGGATGCCTTCATTGACTATATGCTGATCAACCAGTATGGTGGAAATACAGATTGGGATCATCATAACTGGTATGCCATTCGTCGTCGTGGCGTTGATAGTCAAGGCTTCCGTTTCCTTTGTTGGGATTCAGAACTGATTCTTGATAATCCCACAGAGAATGTGCTGAACACGAATAATGGGAATTCATATCCGACAGGCATCTTTCAGAATCTGCTCAAGAATGAAAAGTTTGCCCGCCGCTATTTGAAACGTGCCAAAGCCGTGCTGGCGGAAGATGGTGTACTGGGTGAAGAAAGTGCAGTGGAAGTGTTTGACAGTCTTTACAACACCATCGCTCTCGCCCTCTATGATGAGGCTGCTCGATGGGGGGATTATCGCCGTGATGTACACCCCTATCAAACCCAAGGAAAGTTATATACAGTAGATGATACTTATCAGAGAGAACGAAATAGGCTTCTCACTCAGTATTTCCCGGAACGCTCAGCACGAGTGCTCAATAGTATTGTAAGTCTGGTGGATGTGGATGACTTCGAAGCGCCAGAGGATTGGGTGGAATTGGTTTCTAATATGTTCCACGAATGGGATGGTGTCGATGCTGATGCACAACCGCTTGATGTTGACGTGAATGTGAATTGGAACGTGGGACGGAATGCAAGTGGAGGCACAGCCGTGGCTGGTTTTGTGAATGTGGATCACAATCAGTATGCGGACCTCAGTATGTATGACAAACTCGTGTTGCGTGGTTCGGGCACAGGACTTCGTATTCTTGCCAATCGTCTTGTGCCGCATGGGGCATGGAAGCAGATTGTTGTTTCCTTCAATGAAAAAGATCCCTATTGGGATGCTCAAATGGGGGCTATTGTCATTCCTTTAGATGAGATACGTACGATGCGAAACACTGATAATGAAGTTCGTGAAGACGACTTCGTTCATCTTAACGCTTTGAAGGTCGATTGGAACCAGACGCTAATCCTTCGCGGTGCATATCTCATACCGTCAGATGAAGCATTGCCCGTTGTTGCTCCTTCTATCGCACAGCGTCAGTTGGAGAGAGGCAAGTACTATACACTGAATGGTCAGGAAGTGGCTCAACCGACGCGGGGCATCTATATCTATAATGGAAGGAAGATTTATTTTAAATGATACACTTGAAATTACCGGAACTATATGAAAAAAGTTATTTTTCTCCTTTCCCTGCTCATCGTGGGGAGCCTGTCCCTGAAGGCAGACAACATCACCGTTAACGGCACCAACCGTTCATATAATGTAATTGTGCCCAAGAACTTAGGCGAGAATCGCCCGTTGCTCATATTCTGTCATGGCTACAACCAAGATGCCAATTGGATGCAGAACAGCGAATTCAAGAATGACAAAGTGAGCATGGAAGCCGTGTGCGACACTGCTAAATTTGTTTGTGTATTCCCCAATGGCATTGACAGGGCTTGGGATATTGGTGGCGATCGAGACATCAATTTCATCAAGGCTATTATTGAAAAGATGGTGACGCAGCATAAGATTGACCGTAACCGCATCTATCTCGGAGGATTCTCGATGGGAGGAATGTTGACCTACAACGCTATCAACAAGATGTCCAACATCATTGCTGCTTTTGTTTCATGTAGCGGTCCTTCGGTTGTAACCCCCAAGGCTACCACACGTCCAGTGCCTATTTTGCACATCCAAGGAACCGCCGACAACTTCGGGGGGGTACAACCAGCACTGAACCCCTGGATCAAGCACAATGGTTGCTCCACAACTGACAAGGTTCAAAATAATTATAATGGTTTCGGTGGCGCCAAAATGCATACTTGGGGACCAGGCAACGACGGCGTAGAAGTCAAGTTGCTGGAATTGAAAGATAAAGGGCATTGGATATGCAAGGAGACCCAAGTGTACACGGGTAAGGAGATTTGGAATTTCTGCAAACGTTACTCGTTGAACAAGACGACGCCCAATGTCAAGATTACGGCGCCGGCTACAGGAGGCAGGTATATCAGTTTCGCTCCTGCAGGTGAGTTCACATTTCCCGATATCACCATCAGTGCTACGGCAGATGATCCGAACGGAACTGTTGAAAAGGTGGAATTTTATGATGGTGCAACATTGCTGGCTACCTGCACAACCAAGCCCTATACGGCAACTATGATGAGCACCAAGGTCGGCAAGCATACGTTGAAAGCCGTAGCCACCGACAATGATGGTGAAACAAGTACTTCCTCTGTCGAGGTGACGCTGCAAACGCCGACAACGCTCACCCTCTCGGCTGCCTTTACCGAAGGGGGAGCACTACCAGCGGGTTGGACCACTTACGATGGTACGGATCGGCGCACTGGGTATGGCAGTGGATATTCACAAGGCTGTCGTGTCTTGCAGTTCACGGGTTCATCTCGTGGATTGGACTACGGTCTCTATTTTCGCAATATTGAAGGAAAAAGACACCAAGGGTGGGCTAAGTATGGACTCTCTGATAGTGGTGCAACACTCGGTTTGGCTCCAGGTCACTACACGCTGAAATATAAAATTTGTAACTGGAATAAGCCCGATTTTGCACCTGTTGAACTGGACATAGAGAAGCGTGTGGGTGGGGTGAGCATAGCCAATCAGATTTATACACCTACCATCAACATCGGCAACTCTGCATCCAATAATTTTGGTACGCTGAAACAACAGACTTTTGAATTTGACATTACCGAGCAGGGTGACTATGTCATTGCACTCTATTCCGCAGCGGAGGAATGGAGCGATTGTATTTTGGGACAACTTATTTTGGTGGCTAACAGTTATGTGTCAACAGGAATAAACTCGCGGCAGCATCCATCCTTCGACATGGACAATGAAGTCTATGATTTGCAGGGAAGAAAGGTGTCCAATCCTCAGCGCGGCATCTACATTCAAGGTGGGAAAAAGGTGTGGATTAAATGAGGAAGATGGGTGAAGACTCGTTTTTCTGACAGAAATGTTTCATGATTTGAAACAAATGATACATGAGTGTGTGGTCGTTTCGGAAATATATTCGTAAATTTGCAAACGCTACGGACTTTTACCCATTAACCATTGTATGATAGGAGAAAGATGAAGAGAATTTGTTTCTTTTTATTGATTATGTTTTGCTGTTTCATGTCGGCTGTTGCAGTCGATTTGAAACAATGTCGTGTAGTGGTGGCAGAAGGTGATGCCGCTTTGGTAAAGAAAGTGGCAAAGGTGCTCTCGGAGGATGTGGATCGGGTGACGGGAGTTCTGCCAGTGGTTGATGTTGTTGCCTCTTCCCTTGACTCTCATCTCTCGACTCTCAACTCTTCCCCGTCAACCGTTATTTTAGCCACGGTGGAGGGAATGCGGTTGTTGGGACTCTCTGACGATGTGGATGTGAGAGATATCCAAGGAGGATGGGAGCAGTTTAAGATTGTGACAAAGGGTAAAAAACTGTATGTAGTTGGGAGTGATGCCCGTGGCACTGCATACGGGACTTTGCATGTGAGTGAACGGATTGGCGTGAGTCCTTGGTACTGGTTTGCCGATGTGCCAGTGCAGAAGAAGCCTGTGCTGGATTATCAAGAAAACTATACATCGGCGGAACCTACTATCAAGTATCGTGGCATCTTCATCAACGATGAGGATTGGGGGCTAAAGACATGGGCTTCGCGGAATTTTGAGAAAGAACTGGAAGATATTGGTCCTAAAACGTATGACAAGGTGTGCGAGTTGCTCTTGCGTCTGAAAGGCAACATGTTGGCTCCTGCCATGCATTCATGTACAGGTGCATTTTACAGCCATTTTGAGAGTCAGGTGAAAGCAGCAGAGTGGGGTATCATGATTACGACGAGCCACTGTGAGCCGATGCTTTTCAATAATGCTGCATCTTTCGAGTGGAACAAGGAACGGGATGGCGAGTGGAACTATCTAACAAACAAGGCAACCATTTGGAAGAAATTCGATGACCGCATTAGGGAAACAGCGCAGTATGACAACATCTATACCGTTGGAATGCGAGGACTGCACGACGAAGCGATGAAAGGCTCGGCTGACCCTAAGGTGAGGGCACGCACCTTGGAGCAAGTGATGACTGACCAACGTCAGATTTTGGAAACACATAAAAAGAAGAATCCCTCGGAATTTCCTCAAATTTTTGTTCCATACAAGGAGACGCTTGACATCTACGATGCCGGGCTTCGTGTGCCCGATGACATCACCTTGGTGTGGCCCGATGATAACTATGGCTACATGAAACGTGTGAGTAATGATGTGGAGCGTCAGCGCAAGGGCGGATCGGGTATTTATTATCACTTGAGTTATTTAGGAACACCGCATGATTATTTGTGGATTTCAACGGCGCCACCCATGCTCATGTATGAAGAATTGAAGAAGGCTTACGATGCAGGGGCAGACCGTTATTGGCTCTTGAATGTTGGCGACATTAAGCCTATGGAGATTGGAATGCAGCAGTTTTTCGATATGGCATGGGATTTGTCCGCATTCACTTATGAGAATGTGAATCGTTATCAGCCACAATGGCTCGCTTCGCTGTATGGCAAGCAGCATCAGAAGGATTTTCAGCAGATTCTTGACCAATACTATCGTTTGGCATGGCAACGTAAGCCTGAGTTTATGGGTTACGAGATGGAATGGGACAACGATGAAAACAATCGGTTGCACGATACGGACTTCTCATTTGAGAACGGAACGGCTCAGCAGCGTCTGGCTGACTATAAGGCTATCTCCGACCGTGTGGATGTCATTCAGAAGACGTTACCAGCCGAGTTCCGACCTGCCTTCTTTGAGATGTTGGGCTATTCGGTGAAAGGGGCTTATCAGATGAACCGTAAGTTCCTGATGGCACAGAAAAATCACGAGACAGGCAGTGAAGAGGCGGCACGTGAAGCAACGGCAGCGTTTGACAGCATCGTGGCGTTGACCCATATCTACAATACCCAGTTGGATGGCAAGTGGAATCAAATGATGTCAGAAGTTCCTCCAGGCATTTGTGCCAAGTATCAGGAAATGCCGGCATTGGTCAAGGCGCCAACCGCAGCATATCAGTTGCCGAAGAACCAACAACGGACGGAATTCTCCAAGAAACTGGAACTGGGCAAGACAAGGGCAAATGCACCTTTCCGATGGATTGAAGGACTTGGCACCGACTGGCAAGTGTTGCAGTTGGGCGAACCATTGGACAAGGTTCAGGACCCAGCCAGTTTGTCCTCTCAGCATATAGATTTGAAGTTGGATAACGACATGGCAGACAACGATTCCATCACGCTCTGCATCTCCGTTGTTCCGTTTTGGCCTGTCAACTACGACCGCAGCAATCGCTTTGGCGTGAGTGTGGACAGGTGTCAGCCTGTAGTGTGTGAGAATAAGTTCATCGAATGGGGATGGAGTTGGAAACTGCAGGTGCTGGAGAATAGAAAAGATTTTGTTGTTACGTTGCCGATAGATCGTAGCAAGAAGCGTCATACGCTTTCGTTCATCATTGGCGATCCTGGACAGATGATACAAAAGATAACATATAAATAACACAACATGAAAACAAATCACTTTGGGCAATGGGTCTTGATGACCCTTCTATGTGCGAATTTCTCGCTATTTGCAAAAGCAGTCGTACAACCTGATAATGACCAGCGACTGTGGTACGACCGTCCCGCTACAGTATGGCTCGAGGCTGTTCCTCTTGGTAATTCCCGCATGGGCGCCATGGTCTATGGCGGCACCGAAACGGAGGAAATCCAGTTGAACGAAGAGACCTTCTGGAGTGGGGGACCCCACAATAACAACAGCACCACATCGCTACAGCACTTGACAGAAGCGCGTAGTCTGATTTTTGACGGTAAGGAGAAGGAGGCAGAAGATCTCATCAATCGTGAGTTTGTCAAAGGTCCTCATGGCATGCGTTTCCTCACAGTGGGTAGCCTGCGGATGGAGTTCGGGCACAAGGAAGTCAAGGACTATGTGCGTGAATTGGATTTGCAGACAGCCGTGAGCACGACTTCCTATATATATAATAATGTGAAATACACTCGTCGTGTTATTGCCTCTTTGGCAGATGGCATCGTGGTGGTGAATGTGAAGGCGAGCAAGAAGGGTGCCCTGAATTTTGTTGCATCACACAAATGCCAGTTTCCGCTTACGGTGAAGGCTGAAGGCAACACCTTGGTTGCCACCATTCAAGGTGTAGAGCAAGAAGGCATTCCTGCAGCCCTGACAGCTCAGTGCCGCACAGACGTGAAAGCGGATGGTTCTGTGAAAGTCGATGGCGAGACCTTGAAAGTGGAAGGTGCAACGGAAGCCACGCTTTACATCTCTGCCGCTACCAATTTCGTTAATTACCATGATGTGTCAGGCGATGCAGCCAAGAAGAACGACCAGTTCCTTTCCGCAGCCGAAACCATGAAATTCGATCAACTTCTGAAACGTCATCTTGCTGAGTACCAGAAGCAGTACGGTCGTGTCCATCTGTCGTTGACATCATCAGACAACCAGAATTTGCCTACCGACCAGCGACTCGACAAGTTCTACAACAGCACCGATATGGGCATGGTGGCTCTTCTGTTCAACTATGGCAGATACCTTCTCATCTCTTCTTCTCAGAAGGGCGGTCAGGCTGCCAACCTGCAAGGTGTGTGGAACGATAAGCGCAATGCACCTTGGGACTCGAAATACACCATCAACATCAATGCTGAGATGAACTACTGGCCAGCCGAGGTGTGCAACTTGTCTGAAACGGCAGAACCACTCTTCTCCATGACCCGTGACCTCAGCGTGACAGGTGCGGAGACAGCCCGTGTCATGTATGGATGCCGTGGTTGGGTGGCACATCACAACACCGACCTTTGGCGCATAGCTGGTCCTGTGGATGGTGCTCCTTGGGGTATGTTCCCCAATGGTGGCGGTTGGCTCACCACCCACTTGTGGGAGCATTATCAATATACGCTCGACAAGGACTTCCTGCGCGAATTCTATCCCATCATGAAGGGTGCTGCCCAATTCTACCTCGACTATATGGTGGAGCGTGACGGCGAATTGCTCGTGGTGCCCAGTGTTTCTCCTGAGCATGGTGGCAGAGGCAAGAGCACACCTGTAACGGCAGGATGTACGATGGACAACCAGATTGCACGCGATGTGCTCTCTCAGGCATTGGCTTCTGCTAAGATATTGGGCGAAGATGCTGATTTCCAGAAGAAACTTGAAAGGGCTATTCGTATGCTGCCACCGATGAAGGTAGGTCAGTACGGACAGTTGCAGGAGTGGCGTGAAGATTTGGATGACCCCAAGGACGAACATCGACACATTTCCCATCTCTACGGGCTTTATCCTTCCAACCAGATTTCTCCATACACCACTCCCGACCTTTGGAAGGCGGCAGGTGTGACCCTTCAGCAGCGTGGCGACCAAGCCACAGGATGGAGCCTCGGCTGGAAGACCAACTTCTGGGCACGTATGCTCGACGGCAACCATGCCTTCAAGATCATCAGTAATATGCTTCGTCTCCTTCCTAATGAAGGACGTGAACGAGAGTATCCCAATGGACGTACTTTCCCGAACCTCTTCGATGCACACCCGCCATTCCAGATTGACGGTAACTTCGGTGTGACGGCAGGTATTGCTGAGATGCTGATGCAGAGCGACCCCATTACAGTGGAGAAGCCAGCCATTCATTTGTTGCCAGCCCTTCCCGATGCGTGGAAAGAGGGTAGTGTGAGCGGACTCCGTGCCCGTGGTGGTTACGAAGTCAGCGAGGCATGGGCAAACGGCACCCTCAAGACTGCGACCATCAAGGCACAGCAGGATGGTACACTCCGCATTCGTTGCAAAGACACGTTGTCAGCCAAGGGCTTGTCTCTTGTTTCCACTCACGATGGTGTCAACGAGTATGAAATGGCTGTCAAGGCTGGACAAATTGTTGAATTGAAACATTAAAAACAAACCATATAAAACAAACAAATGAGAAAACTATTTTTTGCAATTCTCTCGTTCTGCGCACTCTCCATGAATGCCCAGAACCCTTACCTCCCTTTGTGGGAGCATCTGCCGGATGGCGAACCTCGTGTCTTTGAAGACCCCGACAATCCAGGCAAGTATCGTGCCTACATCATTGGTTCGCACGATGTGACTTACACCGCTTATTGCGGCAATGATGTGCGCATGTGGTCAGCACCCGTTGAAGACCTCAGCCAATGGCGCGACGAAGGTCCTATCTTCTCTCACTATGTGGATGGCAGATGGGACACCATGTATGCCCCCGACCTCGTGGAGGTGAAGGACAAGACAACAGGTAAGAAGACCTATTGGCTCTATCCTCACTCTCGCGGTTGGCGTCGCACTCCTATGGTGTGTAAGGGTGACCGTCCCAATGGTCCCTTCACTCCAGTCAATCTGACTCCTGATGGCCGTCAGTGTGTGGAAGGTTCGCTTATTGACTTCGACCCCTCAGTGTTCATCGAGAACATCACTGACAAAAAGGACCCCGACTATAACATCGGCTATCGTGCTTATGTGTTCTATGGTTTCCAGCACTCTACCGCTGTCGAACTCGATCAGAAGACCATGTACAGCAAGCGTCAGGGCACAGACCCCATCGACCCCTTCATTCCTGCCAGCAGCGCCGACGGTCGTCTGCTCGACAGAGCGGGTAGCGAGTACAAGGCACTCTACAAGGGTCAGAACCCACTCGATTTCAACTTCTTTGAAGCATCTTCCATCCGTCAGGTTGGTAACAAATATGTGATGGTGTTCTCTGGATATAGCGGTAAGGAATATGGTTTGGGCAACACCAACTCTGCACTCCGTTATGCTTATGGAGACTCTCCACTGGGTCCTTGGCGTTCTGGTGGTGTGCTGGTTGACTCTCGTGGCGTTGTGGTGAACGAGGATGGTTCCAAGTTGATTACCACTAACGCAGGTCACAACACGCACGGCTCTATTCAGGAAATCAATGGCCAGTGGTATGTGTTCTATCACCGTCCTCCACGTGGCTTCGGCAATGCACGTCAGGCAATGGTGGCTCCGGTCAAGATTGAATGGGACAAGAAGTCAGTGGCTGATGGCGGTAAAGTTCGCATCGTGGGTTACGATCCTTACACAAAGAACAACGAGTGGACAGCAAAGGCAAGCGATGGCAGCGAATATACAGGTGCCGAGGTGACTTCTGAAGGATTCCAGGTTTTCGGTCTTCCTCCTTATGCTTACTACTCTGCAGGTCTTGCTTGCTTCATGTACGGACCTAACAGCAACCAGTGGATGCAGGACAATCACGATGTGTGGAACAACTCAATGGATCTCGCAGGCATTCAGAATGGTGGTATCATCGGCTTCAAATACTTCGGCTTTGGTGGTTTGGCAAAGGATGCCAAGGGCGTGAAGGCTTTCGAAGGCACAAAGAAAGGCGACAACACGACATTGGAACTGAACCTGACGCCTGCTGGCAAGGGTGCTTTCAAGATTCATGTCAAGTTGGACAATCCTTGGAAGGGTCAGGAGATTGGTGTCATCGACGTGCCAGCTTCTGCTAATAAGAGAGAGGCTTACCGTGTGAGCGTTCCCGCAGTGGAAGGTCTCACAGGCAAGCACGCCATCTACCTTGTGGTGGAAGGCGATGAAATCAAGCAGCCCGAGCAGCCACAGGGCCGTCCACAATTTGGTGGTGGCAGACAGCAGGGTCAGCAGCGTCCACAAGGACTCTTCGACCTCCACGGAATCAGTTTTGGCAAGGGTGCAGGCGTGAAGGCTCCCGTTGTTCCAACCGTGACCATCACCGTCGATGGAAAGGACATCAAACTGCCTGCTGCTCCGATGTTCTCCACCAACGACAACGGTTTCATGATGGCAAATAACTATCAGGCATACGCACCGCTCAAGGACAATTCTGTCATCAAGGCTACAGCCTCCGATCCAGCCGTGACCTTCCAGATTGGTGCTGTGTCCAACGGACGTGCTATCGTGAAGGCAACCTACAAGGGTCAGACCAAGAACTACTTCATCAATTGACCCGTATAATGCCCATGCATTTTCATGAATATTTTTAAAGTAGGCTCAATCAGTTAATTGATTAATTCCAAAGAAGTGCCTTCGACAATGTTCGGAGGCACTTTTTTGTGTCTTCTTTGTTCTCGCAAAAGAGGAAAGGAAACATATCCATCCTTTTCTTGTTAAGAAGTGGGAGACTGTCCTCAACAGTGCGTTTTTCTGTGTGAGAAAAACGCATGACAAGATAGAACATCTGTGTCCATCTGTGCAATCTATGGGGCGAAATTCTTGTTATTCGTATTGCTTCCCGCCATACCCTCCAATCCAATTTACCGTTTCGTGTTTGAGTGAAAAACAATGCATTCTTTCGCGAAAACCTGCAATCTTCCACCATCGACGTGGTGATGGCGACGTGTACTGTATAGTGAATGCGCCATGTCTTGTTTGGTCAATGCGGAAGGTCCCGAATGACGATGGTGGTGGATACGGGTGTGGAATGGAGTAGGATGCTGGTGTGTGCTTTACTCCCTAAAGGCGCACTCAGCGCATACCATTTCGTTCTTACAGCGTGAAATATTTCGTTCTTACAGCGCGTGTTATTTCGTGCACGGTGCGCATCTTGTGACTTCCATATACGCTCTCTTGTGACTTCCACTCGCACATGCAAGTATTCCTCATATGCGAATGTAAGTCTTGCCCACAAACGAGTTGCATTCTTTGGAATATAACCGTATAACTTTCGGAAGTGTTTTTCGCCCCACGGATTGCACATCTGTGTCCATCTGTGTAATCTGTGGGCAAAAAATACATCCGAGACTTCAACCGTATAACCGAACAACCTCAAAACCGCATAATCGCGAAAGTTGAGCACCTGCGAAACTTTATCTCCTAGACCAGTTTCCGTGCCATGAGACAAAAAAACTCCCCCTTCTCACGAAGGAGGATTCCATACTAGTAATAATCAACTTTTTTACTAATTAAAGCTCATTTGCTTTTCCGAGTGCAAAGTTACGGACTATTCGTATAAATCGCTTTCCTGTATGTTTCAACAGTTTTCTAATAGATAACATTTTGTATTTTAATAGGGAACAACTCGGACATTTAGAATTTATGTAACATGGGAACAAATTTTTGTAACATGATAATTCCCGCCCTTTTATAGGAAGGTTGTATCTTTGCCGGCAAATGACAATCGCTGTTTTATACACATTTTTTAATTAACCAATTTCATTTAACTAAAACTTCAAAAACTATGTTGAAAAAGATTACACAATCTTTTCTTACGCTCCTGTTACTGATGGTGGCAGGTGTAGCGTACGGACAGAAACCCACGGAAGTGGCGGATCTGTCTGCAGACATGTTCCACAAGTGGACAGGTTTTGATGCAGAAGCCACAGTGGCTGATCCAGATCAGCACGGTGGTGGTATCAATCTGAACGCTGAGACAGACTGCCCATTCGGTAACACGAACGTGACTGAGTTTGAATATGCAGACCTCTCTGCATGGGATTACCTCACAGTTGTTTTGAATACAACTGACCAACCACGTATGTTCCTCAACAGCAAGGGTGGTAACGATCGCATTCAAGTGAACACCAATGATGCTAACTATGTATTGAGCAACAAGGATGGTGTCATCGTTTACAATCTCGCAGCTATCAAAGAAGCTGCCGGTTTCGTTCACTTGAATTCCATTAAGGCATCTTCATGGAACACAAAAGCAAATGTTGCAGAGATGAAGCTGGCTAAGGGTGCTCCTTACATTCCTGTAAAAGTTGAGGTGGCGGATTTGTCTGCAGACATGTATCACAGTTGGGTTGGTTATGAAGCTGATGCTGCTATCGCTGACCCCGATGCTCCTAATGGAGGCGTTAGACTTAACACCGAGACCGATTGTCCTTACGGTAATACAGCTGTGATAGGACAAGATTTTGCAGACCTTACTGCATGGGATTATCTCACACTCGTTGTGACTTCTGACAACCCACGTTTGTTCTTCAACGACAGTAGTGTGGATGGCGGTCGTCTCACTGTCGCAACTGCGAATGCTTCTGATCCTTACGTTGAGAACAAGGGTGATGGTGTGTTTGTCATTGATCTCGCAGCCATCAAGGAAGTTCGCGGTTTTGTTCACCTGAATGCCATTAAGGCATCTTCATGGAACACAAAAGCTGTTGTTGAGGAGATGAAGCTCGCCACAGGTGAGGCTTACCTCCCAGCTGCTAAGTATGACATCACTGTTGCTGCTGGTATTGAGAACGGTACTGTTGCTGTGAAGGATGGCCTCAAGAAGGCTGCTGAGGGTGCCAAGGTTACTCTCACCATCACTCCTGCTGAGGGCTATGAGCTTGACGCACTCTCTGTTCTTGCTGGTGAAACTGCTGTACAGGTGGCTACTGACAACACCTTCACTATGCCTGCTGCTGCTGTGACTGTTTCTGCTACCTTTAAGGAGAAACAAGGTGGAGAAGAACAAGGCACAGAGGCGAAAGTTGCCGACTTGAATAAAGACAAGTATCACATGTGGACTGGATACGATGCTGAGGCAACTATCGCAGATCCTGACAATCCTAATTGCGCTTATGATTTGAATAAAGAAACAGGTTGTGTATATGGTAACAGCGATATCAACGCAGGCACAGCAACTCAGTTTGCTGACCTCGGTGACTGGGATTACCTCACAATCGTTGCAGCATCTGGTGAACCACGTTTATTCTTCAACCAGAATGATGCCAATAACATCCTTGTTTATGCTAACGACGCTAACTATGTTGTAAGCAACGAGAATGGTGTTATCATCTACGACCTCGCTAAATTCAAGGCAGACAAGGGCTTCGTTCACCTGAACGCCATCAAGGCTTCTTCATGGAACACAACGGTTAACGTTGAGGAGATGAAGCTCGCCACAGTTGAGGCTTACATCCCAGCTACTAAGTATGACATCACTATTGCTGATGGTATCGAGAACGGTACTGTTGCAGTGAAGGGCGGTCTCAAGAAGGCTGCTGAAGGTGACAAGGTTACTCTGGAGGCTACTCCTGTTGTAACTTATGAACTGAAAGCTTTCTCTGTTACTTACAATGACGGTACTGAGGACAAGGACGTAGAGGTTTCTGCTGAGGGTGTATTCACTATGCCTGCATTCCCTGTTACTGTTAGCGCTACATTCGTGGAGTCTGCTACTCCTATCACGCCAGACGCATGGTTCGTTGCAGACAACTTCCGCGTGGTTGACTACAAGGGTAAAGAGGACGGTGGTCGCATTGAAAAGGACGGCGAGGGTAAGCTTATCCGTGAAATTCCTCGCTTCGAACTGGAAGATAAGACAACTGGCAATGGTAGCATCGTAGTTACTACTGACAACAATGCTGGTGAGGAATATTGGTCTCAGTTCTGGATGAAGGTATGTGACGAGCCAATGGCTGAAGGAGCTACTCCTCTTGCTCTCTCATTCCGCATCAGAGCTGACCGCGCTCAGAGCATTGTTACTCAGGGTCACGGTGTTGACTGGAATTATGACAATGCTTCAAATGGTTATCTTGGCTTTGGTAAACTTGATGTAACCACTGAATGGCAGAAGGTGACTCTGAAGGTTGAAGCTGGTAACGGTCATCCAACTAACTTCGTGAGCGTTGTGCTCAACCTCAGCGAAAAGAATGGTACTTCTAACAACTTCTACATCGATGACGTTCAGGTTGAAGAGTACAAGGCTGACTGGTACTATGCTCAGGAAATCCGTGCAAAGGACTATTTGGATCCAACTGCTACTTATACTGACACTGACACTCCACACCCATTGGCTAATTTCGTGGCTGATGACGAAGGTGGCTATGTACAGGTTGTGTCTAACGCTAGCCCAAGCCAGCCTTACAACAGCCAGATTTGGATTCAGATTCCAGACGAATGGGTAGGCAAGACTACTAAGATGACCTTCGAGGTTATGGCTGATCAGGTTGTTTCTGCTCCTGAAAGCTATCAGGCTACCGCTACCGGTAAGGGTTGGGGTGCTAATGCTGCACCAAGTGCAAGTGCTAAACTTGAAATCACTGAACAAGACAAGTGGATCACCATCGAGCGCATCCTGAACACAGAGAATGTTAAGTCAAACGCTGGTGCTCCTTATTCAAGCCGTCAGGTTGACCAGTACTGCGTGGATCTTTCTAATAATGCAGATCCTATCACTTATAAGTTCAGAAACGTTAAGTTTGAAGAATATGTTCCTACTTACGCTATCACCATCGCTGAGGCTGAGAACGGTTCTGTTTCTGCAAATGTGACTGAAGCTGCTGAGGGTGCCAAGGTGACTCTCACCATCACTCCTGCTGAGGGCTATGAGCTTGACGCACTCTCTGTTGCTGCTGGTGAAACTCCTGTAGAGGTGGCTGACGACAACACCTTCACCATGCCAGCTGCTGCCGTGACGGTAACTGCTACCTTCAAGGCCGTTGAGTCTGGAGAAGAAGAGTATCTGCCAAAGCCTGAAACTGATCCAGACTATGCAGACTTCGAAGAGATTGCACAGGATCAGGGTAAGGATCTTGACACATTTGCTCGCACAGCAGTTGAGGAAGGTGCAGACTTCAACACTTACACAGCTTCTGGTGACCTTCAGGTTGCGTTCAAGATGTATGACATCGACGTGAAGGACTGCGATTATGTAACAGTGAAGTTCGCTCAGCCTGCTCCTAAGGGTTGGAACATCGCATTCTGGGCACAAGGTGGCACAGACAATGTGGAAATCCCAGAAGGTGCTACTGAATATAAGTATGTATTTGCTGATGATGCTAAGTGCGCTATCAAGGACGACGTTCTCCCACAGATTTGTGTTCTGACACTCTGGCCTGGTGGCTATCCATTCGACATGAAGGTTTATGGTATCTACAAGCACAAGACAATTGCAACAGATATCGAGGGTGTTGAGACTGCAGAAGACGCAGTTAAGGACGGCAAGTACTTCATCAATGGTCAGATTGTGATCGTGAAGAACGGCAAGCAGTACAATGCTAATGGTGTTGAACTGAAGTAAGTTCTGTGTTACACATAATTATTAAGAATGCCTGGCATGTTGTGTGTCGGGCATTCTTTTTTATTGTCAGTTCGATATAAGAGAACTCAACTTCGGAAGTTCTTTTTACCGCTTTGCGGGCTTTAGAAAAATAAGAAAAAAGCATTTCCTTTCCTCTATTTTTTTTGGGGCGCCGGAGTCGTAATTCTTACACCGAACTCACGTTCTTTTATTGTCTGAAAGTTCTATGAGTGAGACTCCGTCTGGTGTAAGGTTAGATACCTTGACATGTATGAGTGAGATACCTCGGCATCTGTGGGCGAGCAAACAGGGAACGAAAGAAATGGTTTAACGTGAAAAAATGGGCTACAATGTGTAATTGTTTTTTAGCCTAAATGCGCATCAGACGCTGCTGATTTCGTTCTTGCAGTGTGTGATATTTTGTGCCGGAAGAAGATGATTGAGACTCAACGGCTACGTCGATTGAGACTTGCCCGCAAAAATGCATAGGGGGGTGATGGGGAGGTTGGTGCTGCATGGTGGGTCGAATGAAGATGATGAAAAAAACAGGACTTCCCTTCATCACGAAGAGAAGTCCTCCATCTTTAATACTAAACTTTTTTTTACTAACCTATTTATTATCAATTTCTGGTGCAAAGTTACGGACTTTTTGCCGAAACGACTTTTTGTGACGTTTCAATTATTTTCAAATAGGTTTATTTTTGTGTTTTTAGCGGAGAAATGGCGGTCTTGAACGGATGGATGTATCAAAAAGAAAAGTTTATGCAACATTAGTGCAAATCTTGTTGTCAATTATTTTGTAACTTTGCACAAAATGCTTTTTCCAAAACGTAATATGTAATATGAAAAAAATCCTATCTGCTATCTGTTTTCTGTTGGCCGCAGTGGCTTCAGCACAAACATCGGCTTCTGACCCCCTGCCAGAGGTGTCGAGCCAACCCAAAATCAAAGTGAAGAATCCGTTTATCTGGGCTGACGCTCCCGACCCTGACATCATCCGTGTGGGTGACTATTATTATTTGGTCACGACAACGATGCATGTGTTCCCGGGTGGTCCCATTATGCGTAGCAAGGACCTCGTGCATTGGGAGACGGTGTCGTATCTCTTTGACGAAATCAAAGACACGCCTCGCTATGACCTGAAGGAGGGCACGGTGTATGGTCGCGGACAGTGGGCCACCTCGTTGCGTTACCACAAAGGTACGTTCTGGGCACTCTTCGTAGCGAACGATGACCCTCACAAGTCGATGGTATTCAAGACGGACGACCCTGCCAAGGGCTGGAAATTGCACAGCCGTCTGCCTGCTTATCACGACTCGTCGTTGTTCTTCGATGACGACGACCGTGTGTATGTGTTCTCGGGCAGTGGCGACATCACGTTGGTGGAGCTGAACGCTGACTTGACAGGTGAGAAGCCTGGTGGTATCCGCAAGAAGCTGGAACTGAGAGGTAAGCCGCAGGGTCTGCATGAGGGTAGCCGCGTGGTCAAACACGATGGCATGTACTATCTGCTCTGTATTGCCTGGCCAGGTTCGGGTCGTGAGGAGATTGCTTATCGCAGCAAGAACATCGAGGGTCCCTACGACTCGAAGGTGATTCTGAAGAGCAAACTGGGTGGTTTCAACTTTGCAGGTCAAGGCACCATCGTGGATGGCAAGCATGGAGAATGGTATGGCGTGATGTTCCAGGACCGTGATGGCGTGGGGCGTGTGCTCACCATCGAGCCGTGTTCGTGGATTGATGGTTGGCCAGTGCTGGGCACCAAGGGCGATGGCATCATTCCTGAGGTGATGACGCTCGATGGTGACTGCGAGTGTCACAAGGAGCCTGCTTATGCTGTGATTGAAAAAGATTATCAGTGGAACCACAATTATATCAAGGCAGACATTGCTCCCATGCCTAAGAAGGGTGAGAAGCCAGAGTTCGGAAAGTCTATGCGTGATCCAGCCACTTATCGCCAAACTTCTTCGTTTGAAGGTGTGGTGCTGAAGACCTCACAGGTGTGCAAAAGTATTTACGATGCCCGTAACACACTCACTTGGCGTACATGGGGACCTACTTGCTCAGACACCATTTGCATTGATGCCCGCAAGATGAAAGAGGGCGATTGTGCAGGTTTTGCAGCATTAAATGGCGATTCTGGTGTATTGACGATTAAACTTAATGGTGGTCAGTATAGTCTAACCATGAGTGAGGAGAATGTGAATTTGTCGAACAACACCAAGGAAATCACCGATGTGAAGGTGAAAGAGGTGGAAACCGTGAAGCTGTCTAAGGGCAAAGTGGGTAAGATTTATCTGCGCATTGACGGTGACTTCGACGACTTCAGCCGCAAGCGCGACACGGCAAACTTCTACTACAGCCTCGACGGCAAGACCTTCACGAAGATAGGCACTGCCGACTACAAGATGCGTTTTGATTACCGCCGTCTCTTCATGGGCACTCGCTATGCAGCCTTCTACTATGCAACTCAGCAGGTGGGTGGTCAAGTGAGTGTGGAATTGTAAAATTGACACATTATATATAATACATATTAGTAATTGCTAAATCTTTAAAAACTAATCAATGATGAAGAAAACTATCTTTTCTGTGCTTCTGGCATCTCTGGCTCTGACGGCTTCGGCTCAGTTCGGGCGCAATCCAGACACCAACCCTGACAAGGGTTACAAGGACACTTACCAGGGTTACTTCACCGTGGGTGTGGCAGTGAACATGCGCAACATCAACGACCCTCAAACGGTGGAAATCATCAAGAAAAACTACAACAGCATTACGGCTGAGAACGACATGAAGCCTGGTGAACTGCATCCTCAAGAGGGTGTGTGGCGTTGGCAGAATGCCGATGCTATCGCAAACTTCTGCCGTCAGAACGGCATCAAGTTGCGTGGTCACTGCCTGGTTTGGCACTCTCAGTTTGCCAACTGGATGTTCAACGACAAGAATGGCAAGCCTGTGACGAAGGAAGTGTTCTACCAGCGTCTGCGTGAACACATCCATACGGTGGTGAACCGCTACAAGGATGTGGTGTATGCATGGGACGTGGTGAACGAAGCCATGTCTGATGCGGGTGCCGCTCGTTTCGGTCAGCAGCCTAACCCTTATCGTGAGAGCCAACTCTACAGACTCTGCGGCGACGAGTTCATTGCCAAGGCTTTTGAGTATGCACACGAGGCTGACCCCAATGCCATCCTTTTCTACAACGACTACAATGCTTTCCAGCCTGCTAAGCGCGACCGCATCTACAACATGGTGAAGAAGATGCAGGATGCTGGCGTGCCAATCACTGGTATCGGCATGCAGGGGCACTACAACTCATATGGTCCAGACGAGGCAGAGGTGGAAGCCGCCATCAAGAAGTATTCAGAACTGGTGAAGCACATCCATGTGACTGAACTTGACATCCGTCTGAATGAGGAGATGGGTGGTCAGTTGCAGTTCTCCCGTGGTCAGGCTGGTCAGGCTCCTGCTCACCTCGTGACGATGCAGACCGACCGCTACATCAAGTTGTTCCGTCTCTATCGTAAGTATAAGGACATCATCGACAACGTGACTTTCTGGAACGTGTCTGATAAGGACTCTTGGGTAGGTGTGAACAATCACCCACTGCCATTCGACGAGAATCTCCGTCCAAAGCCTGTTTACTATGCTATCAAGAACTTCGATCCTGCTATGGATAACGTGACTCCTATTGAGGACTTCAAGCCCAACGAACTGAACCAGCCTGGTCAGGAGTATCCTCAGGTGAACTCTCAGGGCTATGCTCGTTTCCAGATTAAGGCTCCAGAGGCTCGTACTGTCATTGTCAGCCTCGGTCTTGGCGGCAACGGTGGCACGGTGCTGAAGAAGGGTGAAGGTGGTGTGTGGACTGGTACCACTGACGGTCCTATGGACGAAGGTTTCCACTACTACCACATGACCATTGACGGTGCAACCGTGAACGACCCAGGCACGAACAACTACTATGGTTCTACCCGTTGGGAGAGCGGTATCGAAATTCCTGCTCATGACCGTGACTTCTACGCGCTCAAGAATGTGCCACACGGCAACGTGACTGAGATTCTCTTCCACTCACCAAGCACCAACGCTGAGCGCCGCGCCTTCGTTTATACTCCTGCTGAGTATGAGAAGAATCCTAAGAAGAAGTATCCAGTGCTCTACCTCCAGCACGGTTGGGGTGAGAACGAATACGCTTGGAGCAACCAAGGTCACGCTGGTCTCATCATGGACAACCTCCTCGCTGATGGTAAGGCTAAGCCATTCATCATCGTGATGACTTATGGTATGACCAACGATGCTGGCTTCGGTACATTGGGCAGCTTCAACTACAAGAACTTCGAGACAGTGCTCGTTGACGAACTGATTCCATACGTGGACAGCCACTTCCGCACGATTGCCAAGAAGGAAAGCCGCGCAATGGCAGGTCTGTCAATGGGTGGCATGGAGACCAAGAACATCACTTTGGCTCGTCCAGAAACATTCGACTGGTACGGACTCCTCAGTGGTGGTACTTATGCTCCAGCTGACTTCGAAGGCAAGGCTAAGCCAAAGTTCATCTTCACTTCTTGTGGTTCGAAGGAGAATCCTGATGGCGTGAAGAAGTCTGTGGAAGACCTCAAGGCTGCCGGCTTCAATGCATACTCTTATGTGTCTGAAGGTACAGCACATGAGTTCCTCACTTGGCGTCGCAGCCTCAAGGAAATGGCTCAGTTGCTGTTCAAATAATGGGTAAATAACGTGCATTGAAGTTCTGCTTCAGCCACGTTTGCAACAAAATGACCCCGAAAGTCTGCTGTAAGGCTTTCGGGGTCATTTTGTTTCCTGCAACATCCTGAAATCGTAATGTAGCCATGCTTCCCGATACATTTGTAACCTATTGAAAAAATCATGTAACATCGTCGAAAATCCTTTTTTTGCAATTTCTATAACTTTGCAACGGATTTTGTTGCGAAATTGCCGCAAGGACTCTATGGAAGTGCGGTGATGACCTTCAAAAAGCCACATTATATATTATATGACCCAAAACAACCAATTTATATTTAACCAAAAACTTTATTAAAACAAACAATTAACCAATTTTCATTTAACCAAAAACTTTTTAGGTATGAAAAGAATTTACTTACTGATTGCAACTGGTCTTTTCTGCACTGCTTCGATGCAGGCACAGACTGTTGTGGCAGAACTCGGTTTTGAGGACGACACTCAAAAGGAAGCCTTCAAGACGGAGTATGCCTTGACCCCAGAGCTTGGTACCTATGGCGACTGGGTGAACTACAAAGACACCGACGAGTGGACTGAAAAGTCAACCGACGACCCACACAGCGGTGAGTACTGTTTCATGGCAGCCAACACAGGTGCTGTAGGAATGTCTTGGGACCGTGGTTTCAAGATGAGTTTCCCCATGAAGTTGGAAACTCCTTATCGTGTCAGCTTCTGGGTTAAGGCTGATCCAACGTATGAGGGAACTGACGCTGATGGAAACCCAACTGAAGAGGCAACTAAACTTACTTCTTGGCTCTCTAAGGGTATGGAGAACTATGACAAGTCTATCTTGAGCTATGGTTTGAATCAGGCGACAGGTCCTAACGCACAGACTCCATTCAACGGTGAGTGGCAGCACATGGCGTATGTGGTTTACAACCCAACGGCAGAGGCAATGGACGCTACGATTCCATCATGGCAGGGTACAGGTGAATATCCAGCAAGATTTGGCGGTCAGGCAGGTGAAACTTACAGATCTCACTTCAATGAGAAACTTCCTGAGGTTTACTTCTTCATTGCCAATATGTTCTGCCCTGTTACTTACTATCTTGACGATATCAAGATTGAAGAGGGCGTGACTGTGAAGGAAGTGACTTACAGCGATGAAATCATCAAGATTGACTTCGGCTATGCTACCAACATCGCAAATCTTGCCAAGCAGAACAAGGGCACTTTCTCTCTTGATACTGACCTCGTGAAGGTTACAGTTGATGGCGAAGAGACAGATGTGCTTTATCTGGAAGGTAAGGAGGATGGTTTCCTCTATATCCTTGTTGATGCCATGTTGGATGAAGAGTCTGACGTAGTCGTAAGTTTCGACGGTGCTGACGATCTGCTTTACGCTTCTGCTGACCGTCCAAGTTCTGACACTCAGGGTCAGGTGAAGGTGTTCCCATTCAAGAACGAAAAGGGTTATTGGGACGAACTCGTTGATACAGAATTTGCAGCATGGGGTCAGCCCACTGTGAGAAGTTCTGAGCCTGTGAACAAATCATTCAATCTGAAGCCAGAGGATGTGAAGGAAGTTTCTATGACTTTCACAACTGCAGTGAGCACGAAGAAGGCTAAGGCAACTCTGAAGAAGGGTACAAAGAAGACTGATCTTACTGCTGACATCAAACTTTCAGAGGACGGCAAGACTGTTACCGCTCCTGTGTCTGGTCTTACAGATGGCGAATATGAGTTCATCATCGAAGGTCTTATGAATGCAGAGGAGAGCGTTACTGCTGAGGATGCTATCATCACATTCGAAATCGGTGAGCCTCAGGGCGATGCTGAAGAAGTGGTTGCTTACCAGTCTGACTTCACACCATATGGCCAGGATGCTCTTCCTGTAGGTTATAGCGGTGCAAGTGATAATGGCGAACGCCAGAGTACTGCTGCTGAGCCTTACACAGGTGGTGGTGCTCCACGTATCATGGGGGCAACTGACCATGTGAATCACGGTATCTACTGGGGTGCTCGTACTGGTACTCAGGGTCTTCTCCAATTCGGTAAATATGCTGCTGAGTCTGCTACTGGCGAAACACTGGCTGATGGTATTACAGATGAAGAGGCTCTCTATCTGGATGAGGGTACTTATCTCCTGACTTTCCGCAACGGTGCATGGGAAGATCACTCTAATTCATACGCTGTAAGAGTGTGCAAGCCAGGCGCAGATGGCGAACCTGCTGTTATCTTCGAAGAGACAGGCATTGTTCCTGATGCAAAGATTCTGCACGAAGGTACTACTATTACAACAGATAATGCTATGCAGCCTATTGAGCGTGAGTTTGAGGTGACTGAACCCGGTTACTATTATGTGGAGTTTGAAGGTAATTCTGGTTGGCAGTGCTGGATTCTGACTTCTCTCTCTGTGACTTCCAAGCCCGCTTCTTCTGGCGCCGCTGCAATGAAGAAACTGAAGGATGCGATCGAGACTGCTCAGATGAATCTGGATGGTGCTGACGAGAAGTACGATGGTACTGCTAAGACTGCTTTGGCTGAAACTATCAAGAAGGCTAAGGAGGGTACATTCACTAATCCTATGGAGGTTGACGACATGCTGAAGGAACTGGCTGTTGCAAGTCAGAAACTCGCAGATCGCAAGGCTAACTACGACAACTTCGTGAAGAAACTTGCTGACGCTCAGACCTCTATCGAAACGCTCGAAGGCAAGTACAAGACGAACGAAAAGGTACAGGACGCAGAGGCTATCATCAAGAAGTATGAAGGTGTTGATCCTAAGAACTTCTCTGACGAAGAACTGGCTGCTGCATCTAAGGATGTGGATGGCGTTCCAGGTATCTTGAACAATATTAAGTCTATCGTTGACATTCTGACATTCCGTGCTATCCAGGCCTCTGACCTCGCGCTTAAGTTGGGTGTTGAGGATGAAGTAATCGATGCGTTGGATGCTCTTGCTAGTGATGCAACTGCTGACATTGAGGCTGCTAACAAGCAGATTACTCTCGCACTCTATCAGGCTATTGTTGACGGTATGGATCTCGAACCTTTGAAGGAAAAGCAGTACAGCTCTCAGGTGGATGAGGAAGGCTTCGACGAAACCGATCCTGAATCTGTTGCCACTCACGATGCTGATGGTCACAAACTTCTCCTCTCTGGTATCAAGGCTTCTGGCTACATCAGAAATCCGAACTTCTACACTACTAACACTGATGCTAATACAGTTGATTTCACTGGTTGGACATTTGAGCCACTCGAATATGAGACAACTAATGACGGAGGTGAGACTGAAACACACACTGGTTCTGCTAAGATGACAGGCGCTGCTTCTGCTGACAACCCAGTGGTTACTGCTTCTCTCAATCCTTATGGTCAGTCTGCTGAGTACAAGTTCTATCAGGTGGTTGAGAATATTCCTGCAGGTGTTTATACCATCAACATCAACACACGTACAGCATCGAAGAACAATCCAGACGCTGATGGCAACTATGGCTTCTTCAACGCTCAAGATGAAAACGGTGTTTGGGATAAGTACATCTTCGCTCAGGTGGATGATGAGGCACCTATCATGGTTCCGTTCACTGTTGGTGCTTACAACACGAATGGCTTCCCAACTTACATTACTGACATCAAGATCAAGGACGGTCAGAAACTCACTATCGGTGCAGTAGAGCACTTGGTTTCTGGCAAGGCTTCTACTCATACTTGGAATGACGAACTGGGTGCTTACGAGCCAGCTGCATTCTGGGATACCAACACATGGGTAAGAGACGCCGTTCTTTACTTCACTGCTCCTCTCGAGGGTTATGACTACAAAGCTGCTGCTCAGAAGCTGGCTAACGACATCGAAACCGCTATTGAGACTGTTGAGGCTGCTCCTGCTAAGGACAACGCTCTCTACAATGTTGCAGGTCAGAAGGTGAACGCAAGCTACAAGGGCATCGTCATCAAGAATGGCAAGAAGTATTTGCTCAAATAAGTAACGAATCCGAACTAGGATAGATAACCAAGGCGGGGATGTGTCACAGGACGCATCCCCGCCTTCTTCTTCGTGAAAAATATTTTTTCAGTACATTCTTTTATATTTTTTTTGCCGTTTTGTTCCTTTTTCATTACCTTTGCACTCGAAACAAGGGTTTCTATGATACTAAACTAAACTTGACTAACCGATAATGAGGCTTTTTATTCTGACCATCATATTTCTCATGTTGGATTCACTTGGTGTGGATGCCCAAAATGTAATGTTTTTCAGTTCCAAACAAGGACTGTCAAACTCGCGTGTCCGTAACATCACGGAGGATAGTCGGCACAACATCTGGGTGACAACACAAAATGGCTTGAATCGTTATGATGGAGTGAAGATGAATGTGTATCGCCATGAAATAGGCAACCCGTCCTCGTTGCTGAGCGATGAGAGCACGTGCGTGTTTGAGTATGAGAAGGGAAAGATGCTGGTCGGTACAGGTGCTGGTGTGCAGATGTATGATTATGCGACAGACAAGTTTGCGAATATTCCTTTTGTCAGGGAAGGCGGCGATACAATCAAGGCGCGTGTGATGAGCATCAATCGTGTCAAAGAAAAGCGGGTGCTGGTCTGCTATGCTGGCTATGGAAATGGCGAACTCCTGAAGGATAAAAAGGGGCAGTTCTACATTAAACATACAACGGAATTCGATACCGACGGCATAGGTTCCATGCGTTTCTATGAGGATCCGAAAAAGACGCTTTGGGTTATCAATGGACGGGGCGATTTGTACAGGCAAACATCGAAGACGTTCCGTAAATATGAAGAACTGAGTCTGCTCAGAAACATTTGTGCAAGTTCGTCGGGCAAGTTGTATGCCGCCACTTACAATAATGGTTTTTATGTCTATAATTCGGGTGAAGACCGCTATGAACTGGTGGCATCGACAGCAGAACTGGGCGGCGCCGTGCTGAACATCAAGCCTTGGACGTTGGGACGTTTGTTCATCAGTACAGATGGCGGAGGTGTGCGTGTTTATGATGAACAGACCAAGCAACTGGTTCAGAATGTCATCTCGGTGAAAGATTTTGACATGGCGACGAGCAATGTGCCTGATGCGACATACGATTCGTTTGGCAATGTCTGGGTGGGTGTGTATATGAAAGGCGTGGTGATGAAACCAATCAATCAGTCGGCTTTCGACTATATTGGACAGAATTCCATCACGAAGAACACCATTGGCAAGAACTCTGTCTTTGCCATCTCGAAGGCTGTCAATGCTGCACCCTATCAGAAGGGACTCTGGGCTTCGGCAGACAACGACGGCTTGTATCTCGTTTCAGCCGATGGTGCGGCATCCATGCATTGGAGCGTGGAGACCAATCCTGGCATGCCTCATGCGTTTACAACCATATATGATGCCTTTCCTTCTGGCTTGTTGTTGGGCACATTCTACAATGGTTTGTGGCAGATGAAGGATGGACGTTTCTCTAACTTGACGAAGGATTTTAATTGGATTTTTGAAATTCGTCCAGCAGTGCAGAAAGATTGCTATTGGATTGCCACGATGGGCGAGGGCTTTTATTATTATGATTATTCGACGGGAAAGCATCTTGATTACAAGCCAAACCCTGATAATGGTGTCCATATCATCGGTAATCCGTATGTTTATACCATTCTGCCAGTGAGAGACAAGCTCTTTGTGGGAACGGCAGATGGCATGTTGGTTTGCCGTCCAGATCGTGAGGGGGTCATCAAGCAGGAAAGTACCAAACTCCTGGAACGTATTGCTGTGCGGCATTTTGCGGCTTCGGCAGACGGTTCTGTGGTTTGGGCTGCCACGTCCGAAGGACTGGTGAAGATTGACTGTCAATCGCTGAAAACGCACACCTATACGACGGCAGATGGACTCCCCATCAATAGCATCGCATCGGTGTGTGTGGATGGCAATGAACTGTGGATTGGTACTGATTTTGGTTTGTCGTGCATGGATGTGAAGAAAGAGAAGTTTACCAATTTCTTTAGCGACGACGGATTGCAGGACAATGAGTTCAGTCGTGGTGCCGTGTCGTCACAAGACGGAAAACTGTACTTCAGCGGCATAGGCGGCATCACCTACTTCGACACAAAGTCGATGAAGGCGTGGCAGGGAAAGGAACGTACGCTGCGCTTGCGTTTTGTGGATGTGCTGATTGATGATAAAACGGTTCATCAAGGCGATTTCTCAGGAAACTATGAGATGTTACAAGGATTGATTGATGATTGTGGCAGATTGGATGTGTGTCATACCGATAATCACTTTGCTCTGGAGTTGTGTGTGGAAGGCATGAACAATCAGCACGTCACTTATGAGTACAGCATTGATGGTGGCAAATGGATAGACCAGGGCGCAAATAATGCCCGTATCATCTTCGATAACTTGCAGCCTGGTACCTATCACATCAAGGTGCGTGCCCATGCATTGGGCACAGTCAGCGAAGAACGCGAACTGGTGGCAGTTGTTCATCCTGCATGGTATGCGTCGGTGTGGGCGAAGATAGTGTATTTCTTGCTCTTCCTTGCCTTATGCTGGTTTGTCTATGAATATGTGATGCGTCAGGTGAGACTCCGTCGCATCATGGCACGTAACCGTCAGCAGCGTGAACTGAACGAGGCTCGCATTCAGTTCTTCATGAATATCAGCCATGAAATTCGTACGCCCATGACGCTGATTCTGGCTCCATTGGAAAGAATGATGGGCAAGGATAAAGACCCTGAGCATCAGCGTAACTACATGCTGATGAAGGAAAACTCAAATCGTATTCTTCGTTTGATTAATCAGATGATGGATGTGAGGAAAATTGAACAGGGAAAATTCCTGCTGGATTACCATTCGGTGGAATTGGTGGAGTTTCTGCGGAATATTTATGATGTGTTTGCCACCAATGCGCAGAGTCGCAACATCCAGTATGAGTTTGTGCATGATGTGGACAGGTTGCCTGTTTATGTGGATCCTGACAATATGGACAAGATTGTGATGAACTTGCTGTCTAACGCCTTTAAGTTTACGCCCGACGGTGGCAAAATTACGTTGCAGTTGATTGGCGGAGAAAGTGATTTTGAAGTGCGGGTGGCTGATTCAGGCATTGGCATTCCTGATGAAGAGAAACAAAAGGTGTTTGAACGTTTCTATTCAGCCAAGCATCAGAATGGCTATATTGGTACAGGTATCGGACTGAATCTGACTTCCTTACTGGTGCGACTCCACAAGGGGCATATCACCATCGAAGATAATCCGGAGGGAAAGGGTACGTTGTTTGTGGTCAATATGCCTGTGGGCGATGATTCGTTGAGGGTCATCAAACAAGAAATGGTGGAAGATTCGCAGGATGCTCGGACAGTGGGGAACGAAGAAATCTCTGAATTGCTCTCCGTCGATGCACCAAACGATGCACATCGAAAAAATGTGCTGTTGGTAGAGGATGATGAGGCCATCCGGCAGTATGTGCAAGATGAACTGTCGCCAGAACTGATGGTGCAGGCATGTGCTAATGGACAGGAAGCCTGGGATTACATTGTGTCACATCCAGGTAAGGTGGATATCGTCATCAGCGACATCATGATGCCTGTCATGGATGGCATGACGTTGTGCCAAAAATTGAAATCGAATTTCAACACGAACCATATTCCTATTGTGCTGATGACTGCGTTGGGTAGCGATGCTGACCGCATTGCTGGCATCTCGAATGGGGCTGATGCGTATGTGTCGAAACCTTTCAATATCGATGTGTTGCGCACAACGGTCATTCAGTTGCTCAAGACCCGTCAGATATTACAAGGAAAGTATCATGGTGACAAGCAATCGGATGAGAATATTGATAAGGTGGAGATGGAGTCTCCTGACGAACATCTGATGAAACGGGTGATGAAAGTCATCAATGAGAATATGGATAATTCGGAACTTTCTGTTGAAATCATTGCTGATAAGGTCGGTATCAGCCGTGTGCATTTCTATCGTAAAATGAAAGATTTGACAGGACAGGCTCCCCGCGACTTCGTCAAGTATGTGCGGCTGAAAGAGGCTGCCCGCTTGTTGGCTGAAAAGAAATACGACATTACAGGTGTCAGTGTTGCCACTGGCTTTAAGTCACTTTCAGCGTTCTCCACCCAGTTCAAGGCACTATATGGCTTGACTCCGTCAGAGTGGCTGAAGAATAGTGCAGATTCCGATCATACGAAGGGTCTGTAATCCTGGTCTCGATTAGATTCCGTTCAAATCTTGATGAAATTAGCTGCGGGCTTCTCTTCAAAACCATCTACGCCAAGGCTCCCGTAAGACGATCTATACCATACGGCCTCTTGCGAAACGATCTATACCACAGGTCTCTTCGAAACAATCTATACCACAGGTTTCTGCAAAACAATCTACTTCAAATGTACAAATAGAAAAGCCGCCCTTCTCACGAAGAGCGGCTTTCTCGACTAATTAACTAACTAACTAATTATTAACCTATTTATGCTTTACTAACTTTTTCTAGTGCAAAGTTACGGACTTTTTAGAAGACGTGTTTTATTTTATGTTTCAAATGCTTTTATTTATGTCACTAAAGTTGCATTTTTGTAGATGTAACAAAAGTGAAAGGAAATGTTACATATGAGAAAGAGATGGAAAAACCCTCTGTAAACTACTTGTTTACAGAGGGTTGGCTGTGGATGGGTACCGGAAGCGGGGCTCGAACCCGCACGGGCGCAATGCCCAAGGGATTTTAAGTCCCTCGTGTCTACCATTCCACCATTCCGGCACGGTATCGGTCAAATTGATAATTGACAATTGATAATTGATAATTAGGCTGCATTGTTCATAAGCCGAGTGGCAATTATCAATTTTCAATTGTCAATTTTCAATTGAATTGGTTGCGGGGGCAGGACTCGAACATGCGACCTCCAGGTTATGAGCCTGGCGAGCTACCAACTGCTCCACCCCGCGATGTGATGTTTCTGCAATAAGAAGGAATATCTCCTTTCTCATTTGCGGGTGCAAAGGTACGACAAATTGGGGACAATACAAAATAAAAAGGGAACTTTTTTTGTTTTTGCCCTTAAAATACAGCCAGTAGGGTCTAAAGGCGGCGCTTTTTGATGAAATCGAAGGGATTTTCGGATGTTTTTATTCCTAAAATTGCAAAAGTGGAAGTTTTTCCTTTACTTTGCAAATAGAATGCCACCAAAACTGATGATTTTGATGAATTTACTATCTGTACACACCTTCTTCGAGAAACGCTTTTTCTTCTTTGTGTTGAGTCTCTCATTGCCTTTTGGGTGGTGTGAGGGACAAGTTTTGCATTCGTCTCAAGACCCGACCCATGTGATGCACTGGGGGGTGGAAGAGGGTTTGCATTCTTCCGTGAACCCGGAAGGATGGATTGGATTTCCGTCTGTTTCGCAGATGGGTACGCAGCAAGAACAGAAAGAAAAAATCAGGGAACCGAGCATACCTAAGGCGGGTTTGGAAACAAAACAGGTGCTGGAGGAAACAGAACGGGGTGTTCTGTATGAAACAGGCATGGCAACGTATTATTCAGCCAAGACGCATGGGCGGATGATGGCAAATGGTACTCGCTATGATAAGAATGAACTTTTTTGTGCCCATAAGAAGTTGCCGTTTGGTACTCGGATTCGTGTGGTGAATAAAAAGAATGGGAAAGAAGTCATTGTGGATGTAAGGGATCGCGGGCCCTTTGCAAAAGGGCGTGTGATTGACTTAAGCAACAAGGCTGCTGCTCAACTGAACATGATAAGCGATGGAGTGGCGCCTGTGGAGTTGTGGGTGCTGGAAAAGAAAGATTGAGTTGTCTTCTTGAGTTGGTCAATTTCCTCTCAATTCTTCCAATTTCATGCTTGCCTCGGTCCATTCGTCTTCGGCAATGGTGAGTTGGCTCTTCAGTTCTCCGTATTGTTTGAAGAGGGTGGTGTCGCTGGCATTTTCGGGCAGGGATAGTTTTGTTTCTATCTCTGCTATTTGTTCTTCGAGTTTTGTGACTCTCTGCTCTGCCGTTTCAACGGCTTTTTCTGCTTTCTTGATGGATTTGTTGTGTTCTTTTAGTTCGGCATAAGAAAGCAGGGCTTGAGTCTTGTTGGTGAGGTCGAGCCGTCCCGCTGCTGATGAGGAAGGGACGGTTGCTGCTTGGGGAGATTCTGTGACTTTAAAACTTTTCTCAGTTGTATGAGATGGGCTACCAGTGCTGGTTAAATGCTGTCCCAGTTGGTTGAGACTCTCAATTTGTTTCTTTTGTAGGAAGTCATAGATGCCTCCGAGGTGTTCACGCACTTTACCCCCACCAAACTCATAGACCTTGTCCACGAGCCCGTCGAGAAAGTCGCGGTCGTGGGATACGATGATGGCTGTACCGTCGAATTCCTTGATGGCTTGTTTCAGCACTTCTTTCGACTGCATGTCAAGGTGGTTGGTCGGCTCATCAAGAATGAGCAGGTTGACAGGCTCCAAAAGGAGGCGTATCATGGCAAGACGACTTCGTTCACCACCTGACAACACCTTCACATATTTGTCTGATGCTTCGCCACCAAACATGAAAGCACCTAAGATGTCACGTATTTTGAGACGGATGTCCCCCTTGGCTACATGGTCGATAGTGTCGAATACAGTGATGTTGCCGTCCAACAGTTGGGCTTGGTTCTGTGCGAAATAGCCAATCTGTACATTGTGCCCAATCTTCAAGTTTCCTTCAAAAGGTATCTCCCCCATGATGCACTTGACTAAGGTCGATTTACCTTCACCGTTGTTTCCCACGAATGCCACTTTCTCCCCTCGCTTAATGGTTAGGTTCACATCTGCAAATACGCGGTGAGCACCATAGTTCTTCGCCACATCTTCGCAGATGATGGGATAGTCGCCACTTCGTAAGCAGGGTGGAAACTTCAGGTGCAGACTGCTGGTGTCGATTTCGTCTATCTCGATGGGCACGATTTTCTCCAGCATCTTGATGCGTGACTGCACTTGGTTCGATTTTGTGGGCTTGTAGCGGAAGGTCTCGATAAACTGCTTGATTTCGGCAATTTCCTTCTGCTGGTTTTCGTAAGCACGGATTTGTTGCTCGCGGCGTTCATCGCGCAGTTTCACATACTCGTCATATTTGACCTTGTAGTCATTGATTCGGTGGCAGGTGATTTCGATGGTGCGATTAGTCACGTTGTTGATAAAAGCGCGGTCGTGGCTCACCAAGATGACGGCATTGGCGCGTTGTGCCAAAAACTGCTCCAACCACTGAATAGAGCCAATGTCAAGGTGGTTGGTCGGTTCATCAAGCAGTAGCAAGTCGGGCCTTTGGAGCAATAACTTTGCCAATTCTATACGCATGCGCCAACCACCGGAAAACTCGGCTGTAGGACGGTCGAAGTCGCTGCGTTGGAATCCTAATCCTTGCAGGGTTCGTTCCAACTCTGCGTGATAGTTGGTGCCCCCCATCATGGAGAAACGGTCATTCTCATGGGTGAATTTCTCGATGAGTGCCATGTACGACTCACTTTCATAGTCAGTGCGCCGTGCAATCTCCTCGTTCATCTTCTCTAATCGCTCCTGCATTTCGCTGATATGGGCAAACGCCGTTTCAGCCTCTTCCCTGACCGTACGGCTGTCAGCCAGAACCATCACTTGTGGCAAATAGCCGATAGTGATGTCTTTCTGTCGAGCCACTTGTCCGTAAGTGGGTTCCTGCATGCCTGCAATGATTTTCAGCATGGTGCTTTTGCCTGCACCATTTTTGCCAACAAGGGCGATGCGGTCTTTAGGGTTAACCACAAAACTGGCGTCCAAGAAAAGAGGCGTTGCCGAAAACTCAACTCCTAATTTATCAATCGAAATCATGAATCTTTTGTCCTTTGTTTTTTGTGAACTGTCCGAACTGCACTGCGTGGCTGGGGCATCGGTGATAGCATCTCAAACATCCCGCGCAGTTTTCGTGCTTCCAGATCACGTGCCCGTCCTTGTCCATTGTCATGTTACCGAGTGGACATCCACGTACACAGCGTTTGCATTGGATGCAATCCTTGTTGGTGTGGAAGTATTTGTCGGTGACGAGAAAACGGTTGAAGAGAGGTCTCAGCATATAGGTTTTGATCCATGCGCCCCCACCTCTTACCACCTCAGTCTTTTTCTCTCTGCCTGTGATGCTTTCGGCGATGGAGGGAAGATGCTTGAGGGTTTCTTGCACCTTGGCCTGTGCCACCTCGTCCTTGTCCACATCGAATCCAGGTAGGCAGACGTAGGTGTTGGGCATGTGTACGGAGAACACGGCATCAACCTCCTTCCCGATGGTTTTGTTCAGAATCTTGTCCGCATAGCCGATGTCATCGCCACAAGTCATCACGGCATACACATATTGGGCGGATTTGATTTCTTCCCGATGCTTTTCTATGTATTCTTTCACCACCTTCGGAATGCCCCACGCATAGACAGGAAAAACCATGCCAAACATGTTTCCCTCATCCTTCATTAGCCCTTTTAGCTTGTCTGTTACCCACTGGCTGTTGCCCGTTCCTGAAAAACAGTAAATCACGTTGTTATATGCAATTAGACGAATTACAATTATTTTTCCATGAATCTGAACACGCGGATGCCCGTGTGCTTGGGTTGTTTCATCTCATATTCGTAGAAAGTCTCTTTACTCATGAGCACCTTCTTGTAGAGGCTTGATGCATGAAGCAGATGAAGTTGTCCGTGCTGCCAAAAGGCAATGCCGATATGGCGTGTGTCCAGACCGTCGCTGTCAGTCAGCATCGCCACGATGTCGCCGTCCTGCACCATGCTCAAAGGGGTTCCTGCTTGCCATGACAAGTCCTTCTTCTCAATGTAATGGAACTGCTTACCTTCGGTGGCTTGCTCATAGTTTCTGATAGTGGGCACAAATTCGGGGTGGTTCTTCAACTGTTTATATAGTGTGGGATGCTGTGACATATAGTTGATGTGAATGGTTTGCACTCCGTAGAACGGGGCATCATCGATGCTGATGTCCTTCACGATGCCCAGTCGCTCATTGTCCTCAGCCCACCATGTGAAGTAGTGGAGCCGTGACGTGTAGTCTGTCATCTTGCCTCCACGAAAACGGATTGTCGTGAGGTTTTTGCAGAAATCGTCAAAGGTGCGTTGATTCTGCTGGTCACACATGGAAAGTGCCACCACCGTTTCCACAAACGTGGTGCAGTCGAGCCCATGCAGGTTCACGATGAGGTGTTCCTTGTCGCCCAACTCCAACGTGTGTGCCACGTAGGGGATTCCCAGAAATTTCTTTCCGAAATAGAACACACGGTTTTCCTTGCCGCGTTGTGTCTGGGCATCCTTCAACAACTTCACCACCAAGGCACTGTCCGCTTGGGTGTACTCCACATCCTGCGCCTGTGTGCTAAGGGCAAAAGTGATGGCAAGTAGCGATGTCAGCCATCTGTTCGTCATTATCTTCATTGATGCTTTTCTTCTTTTTTTTTGTCTTTCTCTGTCAATTCAGCAGAGAGATCCTGTTTGCCACGATAGTTAAACTTCGTGTTTACGAGATGCTGCATGAAATCGTTGGCACGATTGAGCAGTTCATTGTCATCGGCAATCATACTGACAAGCCGTTCCAGTTGGTCAAGTTGTGTTTCTTGTTCCATAGTAAGGATGGTTTTTGAGGGTTTGGGTGCAAAGATACGAAATTTTTCTCCCTTTACCAAGAGTTTGTGTCCCATTCTTGATTATTAAGAAAAGTTTCTGGGTAAAGGGTAAGCCGTTTTTTTGATTTCTTGTATTGTTCTTCGGCTCGGCGGACGATGCAGAGGACGTGGCACAGGAGATGCTCTTGCAACTCAAACAAGTCATTTTGGTGGAAAAGATAGAATTGGATGCCGCCACGATGGCATTGAACAAAAAATATGAGGCTTACCTTGAAGAGTGTAAAAACAGTATTGAAATATAATGATTCAAAAACAGCAAGAATATGAAAACAAAAACATCCGTTATGCCGCACTTTTATTTGCAGCAATCATGAGCCTGAATGCCAAGACCTACGCAACTGTACGCGAACAACTGATTAACTGGAGTCACGAATGCTCTGTATTTGCCCAGAAGGATTTTATCAACAAGGTGCTGACATCGTTGGAAAGAAAATACGATAGCCTTAATTCCGCAACACTTTGATTTAACTTTATTTATAAGTTCCTGAGCAACAAAAAGTTGCTCAGGATTTTGCCATGTCAGATTTTTCACTTATCTTAGTGTTGCAAATCAAAACAAGCGTAA